>Ga0272442_10000210_pt1 | contig 97862 bp, 85 predicted proteins | sample SSMForm2O_FD_200262 | JGI IMG/M metagenome (GOLD analysis project Ga0272442, IMG submission 200262) | Marine sediment archaeal communities from Little Sippewissett salt marsh, Falmouth, MA, United States - SSM-Form-2O | ecosystem: Environmental > Aquatic > Marine > Wetlands > Sediment ...
CAAGATGCTGGTAAAGGTCATCCGGCTCAAGCCCGATCTGGTCCTGAATCCGGAGAAGTATCCCCCCATGTTCCGCAACACCGCAGAATCCATCCGCAAGAAGCTGCTGCTTAAAACGCGCGGCGAGGTGGAAGTGGTGGCCAACGAAGAAGGCGCTTTTGTGTTCTTCGACGGCCGCAAGGTGGGCACCACCCCGATCCTGCTGAAGGAGCTGGTGCCGGGCGATCACTTCATCCGCGTGGAGAAGGAGGGCCTGCAGCCCTGGGCGGACAAGATCACCGTGGTTTCCACCCAACGCCGGCGGGTGCTGGCGGCCCTGGGCGGGGTGAAGAAGGCCACCGGGCCCATGGGGGAGATCGCCGAGGGAATCCGCATGAACCGGCTCTCGCCCGAGGTGGTCAAGCTGGCCGCCGAGCAGGGCAAGCAGGTCGGCGCGGACTACGTAGTGTTGGGCGGCGTGGCCAAGTTGGGCGGCAACTACAAGGTGGGCAGCTTCCTGCTGAAGGTCAAGACCGAGACGCTGTGCCCGCTTCCCGAGATCCAGTTCGATCCCGATCTGCTGGGCGCCAGCGTGGAGGTCTACAACATGTCCTCCATCCTGTACAAGCGCGTCGAGGGCTGCCCGGACCCGGTCAAGGGCAAGGTGGTGGCGGTGGTGCAGACCGCCAAGAAGAAGACCGGCATCCACAGCGTGGCGGTGGGCCCCCCCAAGGCGGCCCCCCCGCCGCGCGCCCCGGCGACCGCTCCTGCAGCCCCGGTAGCTCCCCGGGTGGCCACCCCGGGCGCCGGCCCGGCGGTTCCGGGCAAGGGCCCGGCGGTTCCGGGAGCGGGCACGCCCGCGCCTCCCCGCAAGATGCCCGCGGCGCCCCCGCGGATAACCACCACCGATGAAGGATTGGCCACCACCGGATCCAGCGCCATCTCGCCCACCGCGCCGATCGCGGTGCCGACCGCACCGGTTGCCGAGACGGTCAGGCCCATCGACGAGCAGACCAACGGCGGCCCGGCATTCTACGAGACCTGGTGGTTCTGGACCATAGTGAGCGTGGCGGTCGTAGGCGGGACCGCCGGCGCCCTGTGGGGGGCCGGAGTGTTCGAAGGCGGCGCCGACAGCGCCAACATCTCCGTTCGCTGGCCGCCGCCGTAACATCACAAGTCCACTCACTGGAGAGGTAGCATGAAAGACAGTTCCAGGTTCCGAGTTCCGGGTTCTAAAATTCTGCTGGTGGTACTGTTGAGCCTGGCGATGGCGGAGTGCGGCTCCGACATCAAGGTCGCCTTCAACCTGATCAATCCCTGCAAGAGCGACGTTCTCTATGGTGAGGGCTGCCAGTTCATCCGGCTGGTGGTTTCGTCGCTGAGCGCGGGGGACGATCTCTATCCGGGCAAGAACCCCGGCCCGCTGGCCCGCGAGTGCACCATCGACAAGGGCAACTGCAGCGTGGGCAGCTCGGAGTTGCTGGGGCCCGGAAGGCTGGTGGACATCCAGTGCTACGTGGACCGCGGCCAACCCCCGGTGGCCCGGGCCACCTCCGGGGCCCTGCTCTTGGAAGACGGTTCGGGCGGGACGTTCAACCTGCTGCTGGGCGCCATCAACAGCTTTATCGAGACCACCCACCTCAAGTCCAACGTCGGAACCTGTTCGACCCTGGCGCAGGACGGCGGCCGCTACGGGCACACCGCCACCCGCCTGGACGACGGCCGGATCCTGATCGTGGGCGGCATCCGCCGGATCAATTCCATCGAGGAGATCCTGGCCACCGCCGAGATCTTCGATCCCAAGACCGGCATCCACCGCCAGTTGGTCGGCCCCGGCGGCTTACCCCTGTCGATGAACGCCAGTTCGGGCCGGGCGTTTCACACCGCCACCAAGCTCCGCGACGGCAACGTGCTGATCACCGGCGGCGTGGGCATCGTGCAGAACAAATGGGCCTCGCTGCGCTCATCGGAGGTATTCGACGTCAGGTCGGAGACCTTCCCCCAGGGGCTGATCGGCATCACCGACAAGGCCCGGGCCAACCACACCTCGACCATGCTGACCACCTCGGGAAAGGTGCTGGTGGTCGGCGGGGCCATCTACGACGGCCAGACGGTGGTGACCTACCACGACAGCGCCGAGGTGTACGACCCCACCACCAACACCTGGGCGGCGGCCCGCAACACCATGGCCTCCTCCCGCGCGTTCCATACCGCCACCGAGCTGGATCCCAACGCCGATCAGGGCAAGGTGTTGATCACCGGGGGTTCGGACGCCACCGGCCCGCTCAAGAGCATCGAGATCTACGACCCGGCGGCCAACCAGTTCTATCCCAACGTGGACCCGCTGATGGCGGTCAACCGCGCCCATCACTGCGCGGTGCTCCTGCAGAACGGGGACGTCATGGTGGCCGGCGGCACCACCACCAATGACGTGGCCGACGTCAACGCCGGAGTGGAGTTCTACAGCTCGTCGCTGGGCGGCTCCTTCGGCGGTTTCAGGACCGACGCGACGCTGAACCTGACCAACGCCCGCATGGATCACACCTGCACGCTCCTGGAGGGCACCGGCGATGTCCTGGTGGCCGGCGGGTTGACCGGCTCGGGTTTGGCCACCGGTTCGGGAGAGGTCGTCCTGGTTGACGACTACTACTCGGTGAACACCCTCACCGATCCCATGGACCCCGCCCGCTACCTGCACGCGGCCACCGCGCTGGGCAACGGCTGGGTGTTTCTCTGCGGCGGGCTTCCCAGCCAGGCCCCCGACGCCGCGGCCATCACCCAGAGCCTGCTCTTCGTCCCCGAAACTCCATATCAGTAGATGTAATTCCCGCGTCCGCGTCCGCGTCCGCTCCCGGATTTTATTCCAGAATATCCTTGTCGGATTCCTTGGCGGCGGTGGCGTACTCCAGGCCCACCTTTTGCATGACCTTCTCGGCCTCCTGGCCGGCCTTCTTCAAGGCCCCGTCGATGAAGATGTCGGCGAAGCGGGTGTAGAACTTCTGCAGGTCGGGGTTTTCCTCGAAGTCGTCCAGCAGGCGGTCGAACCAGTCCTTGTCCCTGGAGCGGAAGCGCTTCTTGAGATCCTGGCGCAAGAGCTCGCGGGCGCGGGTCTTCTGGGAGATGAACATGCGCTGGGAGATTTTCTCCGCCAAAAAGATCTCGTCCTGCAGGGCCTCGGCGAATTTCGAGAAGGCGGTCTTGCAGGACTTGGGGATCTTGGTCTTCTGGTAGGCGTCCACGGTCCGGCGGTAGGCGTTTATCTGGGCCTTCCATTTCTTCTGGAAGGTCTTGTTGGCCATCAGCTCGGGCTTGTTGCGCTGCGGGGCCATCTTGATCTCGGCCTTCAGGTCGGGCCGCAGGTACTTGCGGGTGTGATCGGTGATGATGACGAACTCGGCCACGTGGAAGCGCTCGGCCTCGTAGGGTACGTGGCCGACCCGGAATTCCCGGCGGGAGGTCAAATAGGAGATCATGGCGATGTCGGTGTCCGGGTAGGCCTCGAACTTGACCTGCTTGTTCATGGGGGCCGGCGGTTTCTTCAGCTTTTTCTTTCGTCCCGCTCCCGCATCCAGAGCCAGACCCGAAACCAGCAGCACAGCGATCAGAATCCGTGCACTTGAGCGTAACATGGGTACCTCCCGACTGTTCAGACGCCTAAAAACAGGCCACTATTCTATTCATGCCACCGGCGCCTGCAAGGGTTTTGTTGCCCGGCCGCCTTGGAGGGGTTAAGGTCTCATGTGGTGTGCCTGGATAAGAACAGTCTGGTTGTAATCATCGTCATGCTGGCGGCTGTTTCCGCCCGGGCCCAGGAATCCGGCCGGATAGAGGGGGTCCTGGTGGACAAGGTGTCGGGGGAGCCGGTGCTGGGGGCGCCGGTGTGGCTCGACGACCGGGAGCCGGTGGAGGTGTCCGACGAGCAGGGCCGCTTCCTCTTCGGTAAGGTGAAGCCGGGCAAACACGAGATCCTGGTCCGGGACCCGGTTCACGTCGAGTTCCGGGCCGCCTGCGAGGTGAGCGCCGGGAAGACCACCGAGCTGCGCTACGCGCTGGATCCTCTGGGCCAGGAGGAGATGCAGGAGGTGATCATCCGCTCCGAGCGCCTGGAGGATCAGGTCTCCGACACGGTTCTTCAGGTCGAGGAGGTCAAGAAGATCCCCGGCACCCAGGGCGACATCGTAAAGATCGTCCAGAGCCTCCCGGGGGTGGCGCGCAACGTGGCCATCGGCGGGACCTCCGGAGTGGGGGTGGTGGTCCGGGGAGCGGCGCCGGAGGACTCCGAGGTGCTCATCGACGGGCACGGCGTGCCGCTCTTGTACCACTTCGGCCAGATCAAGTCGGTGCTCAACTCCGACATGCTCAACAGGATCGACTTCATGCCCGGGGGCTTCGGCGCCGAGTTCGGGGACGCCATCGGCGGCGTCATCGACGTGCAGACCCGGCCGTGCTCCAAGAAGACCTACAACGGCTACGTTGAGCTGAGCATGCTGGACGCGGGGTTCTTCCTGGAGGGGCCCATCGGCGACGAGGTGGGCTTCGTCGCCGCCGCCCGCCGCAGCACCGTGGACCTGTGGCTGCCCGAGGTTCTGCCCGAGCTGCTGCCCGAGCAGGTCTCTTTGGATCTGACCGTGGCTCCCTACTACTGGGACTACCAGACCAAGGTCGAGTGGATCCCCTCGACCGACAACCGCTTCTACCTGATGGTCTTCGGCTCCCACGACGAGCTGAGCTTCCTCTTCGAGCGGCCCATGTCCTCGGACCCGTCGCTGCGCGGCGATTTCGGCATGTGGGTGGACTTCCACCGCGTATACGCGGTGTGGGTGCACTCGCCGGACCCGGACTGGGAGCTCAGGTGGTCGTTGGTCGGGGGACTGGACCGGGCCCACGTGCAGGCCGGCGAGGCGCGCTACATCGATTTCGATGTTCCCCTGGCCAACAGCCGGGCGGATCTGCAGTGGAAGATCTCCGATGCCTGGAAATTCAAGGCGGGCGTGCACACCGGGCTGGTATTCTACTCATCGGACCTGCGCATACCGCGGCCGCCCAAGGAGGGCGAGGTCCCGGGGAAATTCCAGACCATGGAGCTGATCGAGGGACAGGAGGAGCTCACCGCCTTCGGGCTTTCGGCCTACGCCGCTTTGGGATTCGCTCCCACCAAGAAGCTGTTGTTGACCTCCGGAGTGCGGCTGGAGTCCTATGCCGATCCGATCAACGACGCGGTGGTGATGCCGCGCTTCTCGTTGAGCTACCGGGTCAGGCCCGGCACGGTGTTTCTGGCCGGCGTGGGCCTGTACCGGCAGACCGCCCAGGAGGACGAGCTGTCCAGGCATTTCGGCAACCCGGATCTGGATCTGGAGCGGGCCTGGCATTTCACCATCGGGATCGATCAGCAGCTGCCCGCCAAGGTCAAGCTGGAGGTTCAGTACTTCTACAAGATCCTCGACAAGCTGGTGGTGCCCGACGACGAGAGCGTTTACTCCAACGCGGGCATCGGCAAGATCGCCGGTCTGGAGGTGCTGGTCCGCCGGGAGCTGGCCGAGGATCTGTTCGGCTGGCTGGCCTACACCCTGATGCAGAGCAAGCGCAAGGACGGCCCCGACGAGCCCTGGCGGTTGTTCTCCTTCGACCAGACCCACATCCTGACTCTGGTGCTGGGCTACAAGCTGCCCACCGGGCCGGTTCAGCCCAGCCACGGGCGGCGGGACGGCTGGGACTTCGGACTGCGCTTCCAGCTGGTGTCGGGCAACCCGGCCACCCCCCTGCTCGGGGGGTACTTCGACGCCGACTACGACACCTACCTGCCGGTTCCCGGGCCGGTCAATTCCGAGCGCCTGCCGCTCTACCACCGGCTGGACCTGCGGGTGGACTACACCTGGGCCTTTTCGACCTGGGCGCTGACCGTCTTTCTCGACGTGCAGAACGTGTACAACTACGAGGCGGTGGAGGGCATCCGCTACAACTACGACTTCACCGAGCGGGCCTACATCGAAGGCCTGCCGATCATCCCCTATCTGGGCATCATCGGGAGCTTCTGATGCGCCGTCCGGTTTTCATCCTCTTCTGCTTTTTGGCTTTTGCCGCGGTATACTGCGGCGGGCACTGGGCCCACATTACCCTGGTGGAGCGCCTGCGCATCCTGGCCATCCGGGCCGAGCCGCCCGAGGTGGACATATTCGGCGAAGTGGAGCTGTCGGCGCTGATCGGCGATCCCCAGGGAGGGGGCCGCGAGCCGGCTTGCACCTGGGCGGTCTGCCTGTTCGAGCTGGGCAGCGTGGCCACCGACATCGCCTGCCCGGGGCCGGACAGCTATTACCTGACGGGTAACTGCGACTCCGCCACCCTGCGACTGGCCGACCTGGCCGCCTGGCTGGCCGAGCAGGGCTACCCGATCGACGACATCGATCCCCAGAACCCGCCGATGGAGGAGCTGCCCCTGATTGTGGGTCTGCAAGTGCGGGCCGGAGAGGAGCAGACCAGGGGATTCAAGCGGATCGGGGTGCGGCTGGTCGCCAAGGATGAGGACTTCAACTCGAACCCGCGGCTGCTGGGGGTAAGCATCGGCGGGACCCTGTGGGTGCCCGGCGACCCGCCGGTGGAGGTGGCCGCCGGCCAGGAGATCCTGGTGGTTCCCGAGGCGGACGAGAGCACCCGCCAGCTTTACAGGCGCGAGGAGGAAGACGAGGAGCGGCTGGAGGATTTTCTTTTTTCCTGGTTCACCACCTCGGGCGAGTTCCTCTTCCGGCGGACCATGCTGGAGATCGACAGCCACGGCCAGCGCCTGGACGTCAACCACTGGAAACTGCCCCCCGACGTCCTGGTTTCGGAAAACACGCTCTGGCTGGTGGTGCGCGACGGGCGCTACGGAGCCGACTGGATCGAGGTACCGGTGAATATCCAGTCTCCCGGGCCTCCTTGACATCCATGCGGGCGGGTGGTATCTGCTCGGCGGTCTTGGAGGTCACCCATGGCAAATCTGGTGGTGGTTGGTACCCAGTGGGGCGATGAGGGCAAGGGCAAGCTGGTCGATATCCTGGCCGAGTTCGCCGACATGGTGGTTCGTTTCCAGGGAGGGGCCAACGCCGGGCACACCCTGATCGTCGACGGCGAGCAGCTGATCACCCACCTGATTCCCTCGGGCATCCTGCATCCCACCAAGCGCTGCGCCATCGGGCCGGCGGTGGTGCTGGATCCCGTGACGCTGGTTGAGGAGATCGACCAGTTGGAGCAGCGGGGCGTGAAGGTCACCCCCGACGTCCTGATCGTCAGCCACCGCGCGCACCTGGTAATGCCCTACCACCGGGCCCTGGATGCCGCCCGCGAGTCGGCCAAGGGCTCCAAGAAGATCGGCACCACCTTGAGGGGGATCGGTCCCTGCCTGGAGGACAAGGCGGCCCGTACGGGGATCCGCATGAGCGACCTGCTGGACTCCGAGGTGCTCGCCGAGCGGCTGGCCGCCAAGCTTCCGGAGGTCAACGCCCTGCTGTCGCACTACGGGCAGGACCCCGTCGGGGAAAAGGACGTCGTTTCCCGCCTGGCGGAGCTGGCCGACCGGTTGGGCCCCTACGTGGGCGACGTGGGCGAGGCCGTCCGGCAGCAGATGGCGCGGGGCAAGAACGTGCTCTTCGAGGGCGCCCAGGGCACCATGCTGGACATCGATCACGGTACCTATCCCTTCGTGACTTCCTCCAACACCGCGGCCGGCGCGGCCTGTCCGCTGGTCGGGTTCGGCCCTCACCTGGTGAGCGGCGTGGTGGGGGTTGCCAAGGCCTACACCACCCGGGTAGGCGCGGGGCCCTTTCCCACCGAGCTGAAGGACGAGCGCGGGGAGAAGCTCCGTGAGGCCGGCGGCGAGTTCGGGGCCACCACCGGGAGGCCCCGGCGCTGCGGCTGGCTCGACCTGGCGGCCCTGCGCTACACCGCCGCGGTCAACGGGTTGACCTCCTTGTGCATCACCAAGCTGGACGTGCTGGGCGGAACCAATCCCATCCGCATCGGGGTGGGGTACAAGCTCGACAACAAGGAGCTGACCTCGCCGCCGGCCAACATCCGCGAGTATTCGCGGGTGGAGCCGGTTTACGAGGAGCTCGAAGGCTGGGATGAGGATCTGGGCGAGGTCCGGGTGATCGAGGATCTACCCGTCCCGGCCCAGCGCTACGTGAAGCACATCGAACAGCTGCTCGGCCTGCCGGTGGACATCGTCTCGGTCGGCGCCGGCCGGGCCGAGACCATCATGGTTCAGAATCCCTACCGCAGGTAGGGCAGACACACCACAAAAACCGTGGTGCAGCAAAAAACGCGCAGAGGTCTGCCCCTACAGCCGGTATTGATCGTTCCGGCGATCCCGTAAGACGTCGTTGAGGGGGGTGAGCTTCTTGTCGGCGGCGCGGCGGGGATCGATCTCGACGGTGATCACCGCCGGTGCGTCGGGCGGGCCCTCGGCCAGGACCGTTCCGTCCGGTCCGACAATACGGCTGCGGCCGGTGAATTCGTACTTCTGCCCTTCTATGCGCTCCTCGGTGCCGGTGCGGTTGCAGCTGGCGATGAACACCCGGTTCTCCAGCGCCCGGGTGATCAGGGCGTCCTGGCAGAAGGGCAGCACCAGGTTGGCGCAGTGGGCGATCACCTCTGCGCCTCCCAGGGCCAGCGAGCGGGCCGACTCTGGGAATATCCAGTCGAAACAAACCATCATGCCCACCGGCACTCCCCGGGCCCTCAACACCAAAAAGCCCGCGTCCCCCGGCTCGAACAGGCGCTTCTCTTCGGAAAACAAGTGCACCTTGCGATAGATTCCTGAAACCCCGTCCGGCCCCACCAGGGCCGCGCTGTTGTAGACCCGGTCGCCTTCCTTTTCGGCGAAGCCCGCCACCAGGTGCCCCCCGCAGGCGCCGGCCACCTCGCAGAGTTTTTTCAGCGCAGGCCCGCCGGCGGGCTCGGCCAGCTGCAGCAGCTCCCCGCGGTCGCGGAACTGGTAGCCGGTGGTGCACAGCTCCGGCAGCACCACCAGGTCGGCGGTCAGGTCCGCGCAGGCCTGCTCGATGGACCGCAGGTTTTCCTGCACCTCCCCGAACACCGGGGCGAATTGCAGCATGGCCAGCTTCATGGCCGACATTCTATCAAGTGTTGCGTCATATGCAAAAGGGAGAGAAACTCAGTGCGATGAGCTTCATTCTTGAACACTTGGACTTACTTGTCTTTCTGTCATTGTGTGCCGTCGTTCCCGTCATGACGGTATCCACATGGATCCGCCAGCTATGGGGCAAGAAAAAGCCAAAGCGATGGGTGCGCTGGATGTGGACCTCCCTGCTCGGCATCGAACTCTGTTGTTATCTGTATGCTCACTGCATAGAGCTGCAATGGGTAGAGGTCACTACCCATCAGGCAACTATCGAGGGTCTCGGTGGAAAACTGCGCATAGTCCATCTCACAGATTTGCATCTGGATGAGAGCACGACCAAGTGGTCCGAGAAGATCTTGGATGTGGTTTCAGAAGCGCAGCCCGACCTGGTTTTGCTCACGGGCGACTACTTGAATGAAGGGACCCAAATCGGGAATCTGCGAGCATTTCTGCAGCGACTGGTGGATGTCGCGGGTGAAGATCAAGTGTTTGCCGTTACTGGCAACTTCGAGACCTACACAAGAGTCGAATCGGTTTTCGCCGATGTGGGTGTGCCGCTGTTGGATGGCGTGGTGGTCACATTCACTCGGAGGTCAGCGGCGCTGCAGATTGCCGGGATTGGTTTTCACGACTTCCGGATGTCCGAGGAGTTTCTCCGGGACTTGGCCACTCAGGTGGACTCGTCTGTTCCTTCTGTTCTTCTGCATCACATGCCAGATCTGGCCGAATCAGAGGGAATCCATGCCTTTGATTGGGTTTTCTGCGGTCACACCCACGGCGGACAGGTGCGATTGCCGGTGTATGGCGCGTTGATTACATTGGCCCGCCATGGAAAAAAGTATGAGTCAGGCCTCTATGACCTTGGAGGAAAAACGCGAATGTATGTCAGCAGGGGACTGGGCACTGAGCCGACTCCACAGATTCTGAGGGTTCGCTTTTTGTGCCGCCCGGAAATAGCGGTTTTTGAGCTGGAAGACGGCGGTTCATATTGAAACCGTTGACCTGGCCGGAGTGGTTTGGCAGGATGAGTTTGTCCTTTGAATTTACAGGGATTGAAAGGAAAGGACCATGCTGAGAAGAGCCGGTACATTTCTTTTGGCGATCTTGGCTTTGCTGGCTTTTAGCGGGACTGCTTCCGCCAAGGCCAGGAAAGTGCGCGTGGCCATACTGCCGGTGCAGGTTAAAGGCCTGCCCGGCAAGGTGGGAAAAAAGCTGGGAACCGTGGTGATGAGGGAGCTGCGCGACATCGGCGTGTTCCAGATAGTGCCCGGCAGGGTGACCTGGAAGAAGCTGCAACGGCTCAAGAAACGGAAGATATTCACCAGCAATTGCACCGAGAAAACCAGATGCGTGCGGACGGTGGGCCGGGCGCTGCGGGCCAAGGTGCTTTTCTTCATGAGCGTGGCCAAGGAGGAGGGGGGAGTGAGCGTCAGCATGCGGACATTCGACGTCAAGTCGGGCAAGGAGGTCCGCGAAAGCTCGGAGCTGGCCGGCGAAGAAAGCGCCGATCTCGAGCGCGCGACGCGCTGGGTGGCGCGCAGGGTGTCATCACCGATGCTCACCACCCTCGCCAAGGGAAAGGGAAAACTGCAGGTCAAATGCGAGGAATCCGAGGCCGATCTCTATCTCAACGGCAAAAACTTCGGCAAGCGCACCGGCAAGAGCTTCAAGGTGTCCGCGGGCGTGTTCGACATCCAGGTGAAGCACGCGGGCTACGAGTCCTTCCACGACGTGGTAGTGGTCAGACCGGGGCAGGAGCGGGTGGTGGACGCCCGGCTGGAGCTGAAGGGGGAAACCAAACCTTTGGAGGTGGCTGCGGTGACGCCCGAGGAGCCTCTCGGCGAGGAGCCCGGAGAAGAGAAGAAGGAGGAAAAGAAGCCCGATTTGCCGCCCTGGGCGGTGTTCGAGAAGAAGGAAGAGCCCAAGTCACAGAAGACCGAGGAGAAGAAGGAGGCAGCCCCCGGCGAGAAGGAGGCCGCCAAGGGCGAGGTCATGCCCTGGCAGCAGATCACCAAGAGCAAGGCCTATCTGCCCGACACCGAGAAGAAGCCGGAAGAGGCCAAGAAGGAAGAGACCCACTTCTACGAAACCTGGTGGTTCTGGACCGTGACGGCGGTGGTGGTGGCCGGAGCCGGAGGCACGGCGACCTGGTATTTCCTGCTGCGCGACGAGGGAAGCTCCGGTTACGGAGATGCCACGGTAACCTGGCAGTAAGGAGTATCCGATGCGAAACCGATGCCTGATAGTTGTCTGTTTGAGCTTGTTGTTGGCCGGATGCCAGATCGCAGGCCCGGACACCGGGGCCGCCGCCGTCCAACTGCGCTTCATCCCGCCCCCCTGCAATGCCACCGGCTTGCGCGGCGTGCTTTCATGCGCAGTGGACAGGATCACGGTGACGGTCAGCCACGGCGGCAAGCAGCTGGTCTCGGACGAATTCGTCTACGATAACCTGAGCGGTAGAGTCGAGAACATACCGGCGGGCGACGGGCGGGTCTTCCTGGTCCAGGCGCTTTCCTCCGCGGGAGACGTCGTCTACCAGGGCACTCGCTCAGATATCACCATCGCCAAGGGCCAGATCGCCACGGTTTCCATCGACATGGAGCCGGCCTACACCAACGATGTCTACCCGCCCGCAGCGGTAGACGACCTCGCCGGTCAGCCCTCGGGAGCCGACATCGACCTAACCTGGACCGCCACCGGTGACGACTGCCAGGTGGGCCGGGCGGCTTCCTACGACCTGCGCTGGTCGCTGGCGACCATCCAGGCTTCCAACTTCGACACGGCCACTCCGGTGACCGGGGTGCCTTCCCCGGCCGACTCGGGGACCCTCGATCAATTCACCGTGACCGGCCTGACCCCCGGCCGGTACCACTTCGCCCTCAAGGTCGCCGACGACGACGGCAACACCTCACCGATCTCCATCGAAGCCATTGTAGACACCGGCGGCGATGACACCACCGCCCCGGGGGACGTCGGCGACCTGATGGTCACCGGAGTTACCGACACCACCGCGACCGTCTCCTGGACCGCCCCGGGCGACGACGGCACCACCGGCACCGCCACGCTCTACGACGTTCGCTACCTGGAGGGCGGCGCGGAAATCGACGCCGCCAACTGGGACTCGGCCACCCCGGCCACCGGCGAGCCCGGCCCCCAGGCGGCGGGAAACGCCGAGACTTTCACCATCACCGGCCTGACTGCAGGCCAGGAGTACCATATAGCTCTCAAGACCGGCGACGAGGTGCCCAACTGGTCGGGCGTCTCCAACTCGCCCCGGGCCATCCCGGCTGACGAGGTGGCCCCGGCGGCGGTGACCGACCTACGGTCGCCCAGCAACGACGAAACCTCGGTGACCCTCGAGTGGACCGCCCCGGGCGACGACGACACTACCGGGACCGCCGATCATTACGACATCCGCTACCTGCAGGGGACCTACGACGCAACCGGGTTCGACACCGACTGGGCAACGGCGACCATCGACACCAACCCGCCCACGCCCCAGGCGGCCGGCGGCACCGACACCACCACCATCGGCGGCCTGGCCACCGGGGCAACCTACACCTTCGCCCTGAAGTCCTACGACGAGGTGCCCAACGAGTCGGATATTTCCAACGTGGTCGTCCTGCAAGTGGGCGTGCCCGACACCGACCCGCCCGAGGACACCGTTGACCTGGCCGCGGCGGTGGTCAACGAAACCACCGTGCAGCTCACCTGGACCGCCCCCGCCGAGGACGACAGCACCGGCCAGAACACCGCCACCGGCTACGACATCCGTTACCTGGCGGGCACCGCGGCCATCGACGCCGGAAACTGGGGCACGGCCACCGAGGCCACCGGCGAGCCCACGCCCCGGGCGCCGGGCTCCGCCGAGAGCTTCGACGTCACCGGGCTGACCCCGGACACCCAGTACTACTTCGCCCTGATGACGGTGGACGACCAGGACAACTGGTCGGCGGTCTCCAACAGCCCCACCGCCACTCCGACCGACATCAATCCTCCCGGGGACATCTCCGATCTGTCCATCACCGCCTTCGACGAGACCTCCGTCACCCTCTCCTGGACCGCCCCGGGCGACGACGGCAACTCCGGCACGGTGAGCGCCTATGACATCCGCTACGCCGAGGCGCCCATCGCCGGCACCACCGAGTGGGACGCGGCCACCCAGTTCGGCGACTTGCCCAGCCAGATCCAGGAGGCCGGCAACACCGAGACGCTAACCATCGACACCGGCTTGATCCAGGGTCGCCACTATTACTTCCGGATGAAGACCGTCGACGACGTGCCGTTGTGGTCGGGAATGTCCAACCAGGCCGACCAGCTGCTGCCCTGCCCGTCCTGCCCCGTCGTCACGGGTATACGCCCTCCTGCCGGTCCGGTGGGATCGATAGTGTCCGTAGACGGGACCACTTTCGGGGCCACCGCCGGGACCGTCGAGTTCGGCGCGACGGCCGCCACGGTCCTGAGCTGGTCCGACACCCTGATCGTTGCCGAAGTGCCGGCGGGCAGCACCGGCACGATGACGGTCACGGTGACCAACGACTCCGGCTTTTCCGGCACCGCTTTCTTCGACGTCAAGCCGCACATCGACAGCATCACGCCGGGCACCACCACCCTGCCCGCCAGCATCGTAATTGCCGGCAGCGGCTTCGGCGCCACCGCCGATACCATCACCTTCAGCGGCACCGCGCCGGTCTTCACCATAACCGGCTGGACCGACACCCAGATCGACGTTGACGTCACCAGCGACGTGGAAACCGGCCCGGTGACGGTTACGGTGGGCTCCTTCGAGTCCAACAGCTCCCTGTTCACCATTACGGGAAGCGAACGCTCGTGGGGTACGCCGGCTCCGATAGACGCGGGTGTCGCTTCTCCGGTGTCCCCCCGGGTGGCCAGGGACAATGGCTATATTCAGGTCGTCTGGACCGAGAAGGATCCCCTGGACCTGGACATCGAGATCCTGGGGAAGGTCTGGAATGGCAGCTCCTGGGTGGGCCCCGAAAACATAAGCGCCACTGCCAACGATTGCTCCAGAGCGGAGGTGGTGGTCGACGGCAGTGGCGGGTTCCACGTTGCCTATCTGGACTCAGGCGGCACCGACAGCATCTTCTATACTAACGGGAAAAACGACACCTGGATCGCCGCCGAGCCGGTGGCCGCCGAAGCCCCCGATACGAGGCCGGCCATCGGGCTGATGCCCGACGGATCGCTGGTGGTCGCCTGGGCTGCCGGCGGTGCCGCGCGGTACAACACCCGCTCGGCCGCGGGAGTCTGGGGCACCGCCGCGGACATCCTGACCGCCGGCACCAACGCGGCCAGCCTGGCCGGCGCTATGGCTCCTTCCGGTGACTTTCACATCCTGTATGTCAACGGCACCGACCTGGTTCACGCCTGGTTCGACGGGACGGCCTGGAACGACGGCGGGGCGGTCGCCGCCGCCGCGCCCGGAGCCTTGGTGGCTCTGGCCTGCGATCAGCGCGGCATTCTGCATGCGCTCTGGTGGGACACCACTCTGAACTATTATTACCGGGACGCCGGCGGATGGACCGCCGGCACCGCACCGGCGGCGACTTCCGCCCTCCCGGAGTCGTTGGACCTGGATGTGGACGCCGGGGACACGCTTCACGCGGTCGTGGAGGACAACACCGTAACCTTTTATGAGATACTACACTTCTCCATGCCGCCGGCCGGAGCCTGGAGCGCAGGCGAAAGCATCTCCGCAGCGACCGCCGACAGCAGGCAGCCCAGCCTGACGGCCAGCCAGGACCTCACCTTGCTGGTGGTCTTCTCCCAGTCCGGCCGCATCCGCGTGGTCTCCTGGGAGTAGCTGCGACCAACGATGAAAGGCACGCTTCTCTCCATCCTGATCATCCTGGCTTGCGTCGGAGCGGTTTCATGTTCGGACAGCCAGCCTCCCCGCAACGAGAATCGTGACGACCGGCGCACACTGGCGCGGGCGCGGGAGATCACCCTGGGGGTGTTCCGGGAACTGGACGGATTCAAGCTGGAGAAGCAGCTGGAGGTGGGCATCTGCGGGTATCCGGCCGTGCGCATGGAGGCCACCTGGCTGCACGGCGGCCAGCGGCGCCGCGGCATCATCTACGTCGTCGACCTGCCGTCGTTGTTCGCTGTGATCCACTACACCGCCCCCGACGAGAATCAGCTGTTCGAGGCCGGATATCCCGTGTTTCAGAGCGTGTTGAAGAAGCTGAAGGTGGTTCGCTACGCCGGATCGCTCACGGTGGTCAAGCAGGCCGAGGAGAAGGTCATGCGCTCGCCCGACCTACAGCTGGAGATTCGCTACCCGGCCGCCTGGGTTTACAGCCTGGACGAGGTCAACCGGGCCATCGTGCTCAGCGGTCCGCGCAGCGAGCCCACCTGGCTGACCACCATCAACTTCTCGGTGATCAACAAACAGAAGGAAAAGGGGCGGTGAGCCCGCGCGGCATGCTTTTCGGCACCGCCGGGGTGCCGCATTCTGCCAAGGGCAGCGATCCCGCCAGCGGCGTCTTGAGGGTGGCCGAGCTGGGGCTTCAGGCCATGGAGTTGGAGTTCGTCCACGGGGTGCGCATCCGCGACGAAATGGCCGATCGCGTCCGCCGGGTGGCCGAGGAGAACCAGGTGGCGCTCACCTGCCACGGCCCGTACTACATCAATCTCAACGCCCAGGAAAAAGAGAAAAAGCGGGCCAGCATCAAGCGGGTCCTGGACACCGCCCGGGCCGCCCACCGGGTGGGTGCCCGGTCGTTCACCTTCCACGCGGCCTTCTATATGAAGCAGGAACCCCAAAAGGTTCACCAGGTGGTCAAAGACGCCCTGGCCGGCATCGTGGAAACCATGAAAAAGGAGAAGATCAAGGTCCAGGTGCGGCCCGAGCTCACCGGCAAGCCCTCGCAGTACGGAGATCTGGAGGAGCTACTGGCCTTATCGAAGGACATCGAGGGCGTGTTCCCCTGCATCGACTTCTCCCACCTGCACGCCCGAACCGGAGGAGCGGAAAACAGCCTGGCGGAGTTCGAAGCGGTGTTGAAGCGTTATGCCCGGGTGCTGGGGAAGCCGGCCTTGAAGGATCTGCACCTGCACGTCAGCGGGATCGAGTACACCGAAAAAGGCGAGCGGCGCCACCTGCTGTTGAAAGAATCCGACTTCAAGTACCGCGAGCTGCTCAAGGCTTTAAAGCGCGCCGGCGCCGGCGGCGTTCTGATCTGCGAGAGTCCCAACCTGGAAGACGACGCTCTGCTTCTCCAGAAGTCGTACAAGCGCATCCGTTTTCCTTGACTCGACCGCACCCACGTGGTACCCCCAACCATCTGTAATTGAAACGAAACCAGCCGAGGTGAACCATGAGCGACCCCGGGGCCAAAGAGTTCAAACCGTACGTATCCGCCGATACGGACATGAAGGAGCTGAGCCTGAAGGCGCTGCTGCTCGGTATCGTCATGGCGGTGATACTGGGAGCGGCCAATGCGTACCTGGGACTGAAGGCCGGTATGACCGTGGCGGCTACTTTCCCGGCGGCGGTCATCGCCATGGCGGTTTTGCGCCCTCTCAAAGGCACCATCCTGGAGGAGAACATCGCCCGGACCACCGGCGCGGTCGGCGAAGCTCTGGCCGCCGGTGCCATCTTCACCATCCCGGCCTTCATCCTGACCGGTTTGTGGACCGAGTTCGACTACGTGATCTCGACGGCTTTGCTGCTGGTCGGCGGCGTCTTAGGCGTCTTCCTGGTGATTTTGCTCAGGCGCACCTTCATGGAAGACACCAGCTTGCCGTTTCCCGAGAGCCAGGCCTGCACCGAGATTGTAAAAGCCGGCCAGAAGGGCTCGAGCGGTGCGGGCACCGTGTTCGCCGCCATGGGGCTGGCCGCGCTGATCGAGTTCTTCAAGAACAGCAACGGGATCACCATAATCAAGGAGAACGTCAAGGGCGCCTTCACCATCGGGGACAAGGGCGCCTTTCCCTACGTGACGCCCACGTCCTCCCCGGCGTTTCTGGGGGTGGGATTCATAATCGGGCCCAAGCTCTCGGCCATCACCGCGGCCGGAGGCGTTTTCGGCTGGATGCTGCTGATGCCGGTGGCCCTGTTCGTCCGGGCCATGTTCGACTCCAACACCGCCGTCGCCCTGAAGAGGCTGATCGCCGAGGGCAACTGGGGTGGTCTCTATAACGGGCTCTCGGAGGCTAAATATGAGAGTTTGTATGGTGACGCCGGGATCACCTTCGGTGGGCTCAAGGGTTTTTACAGCGACAACATCAAGATGATCGCCATCGGGGCCATGATCGTCGCGGCCTTCTTCACCCTCTACAAGATGCGCAGCAGCCTTATTACCGGCATCGGACGCTCGCTCAAGGGGATCGGGGGCGCCGGCGGCGCGGCCGAGAAACGCACCGAGAAGGATCTGAACTTCAAGACCGTATTCATCGCCATTGCGGTGATGCTGTTGCTCATGCTGGGGCTATACTACTGGCTGTGCGAGAGCATCGGCATCTCCCTGATAACCATGATCGTGATGGCCATCGCCGGGTTTTTGTTCGCGGCGGTGGCCGGTTACCTGGTGAGCATCATCGGCTCGTCCTCCAATCCGATATCCGGCTTGACCCTCTCCACCCTGCTGATAGCCGCCGGTCTCCTGGTGATACTGGGAATGGGCGGCGAGAAGGGCACCGCCGGCTGGGCCGCCGGGGTGTTGGCGGTGCTGGGAGTGGCCACGGTCATCTGCTGCGTGGCCGGTGTGGCCGGCGACATGATCCAGGACTGGAAAGTAGGCCACAACCTGGGTGGTACCCCCTGGCGTATGGAGATCAGCGGCGTCATCGGCGTGATCGCCGCCGCCCTGGTCCTGGTGCTCCCGATCATGCTGCTGCACGAGTACGGCGGAGGAATCGGGTCGGACGCCTTGCCGGCACCCCAGGCCGGTCTGATGGCCACCATGGCCGACGGGATCATCAGCGGGGAGATGGCCTGGGAGCTGATCATCATCGGCATGTTCTTCGCCCTGGCCCTGATTCTGATCCAGAGCCCTTCGCCCATGCTGATCGCCGTGGGAATGTACCTGCCCTTCCAGACCACCCTGGCCATATTCATGGGCGGGATCATCAAGTGGATCCTGGACAGCATAGTCAAGAAGCGGGCCGAGAAGGACAAGCAAGTAGCCGAGGTGGTGGAGAACCGCGGCTTGCTGGTCGCCTCCGGGCTGGTGGCCGGAGAGGCCTTGCTGGGGATCCTGATTGCCGGACTGGTGGCCATGGGGGTCACGCTGTTGCCCGATGCCAAGCTGGCCGACAAGGTGGAGCAGGCCCGGGAGGTGGTGGCCCAGGTTGAGCAGATTCAGGGCACCGACGACGAGCGGGCCGCGCAGGCCGCCGCGGATCCGGCGTTGCTGAGCCGGATTCTTAAAGCGGATAATCCCGATCTGGTCCAAAAGGAGATCGACGCGCAAATCGCCGCGGGTATCGCCAAGGACAAGGTCAAGGGCAAGATCTCCGTCCTCAAGACGGCGGCGGATACCACCATGGTGGGCCGGGCTCCCAATTGGTTCGGGCAGGCCTGGCTGGGATTTCTGGTGATCATCGGGCTGGGATTCTACATGATACGCACCTCGCTGAAGGCGGCGAAAGAAGGCAAGGGTTCCGGGCCCGCGCCGCCCGAGGGCGAAGGTTCGTAGCCGGCATGGCCAGGAAGCAAGAGCCCCAGAATCTCCTGGATCTCAAACCGGTGCGCCTCATGGAGCATCTTATGGACAACGACCTGGTCGTCGTCCAGATTCCCCGCTTCCGCTCGCGCTGGATGGGCTGGCTCCAAGGGCGCCTGAAGAAACCCTGCTACCAGTTGCACCTGGACAAGATCGGCTCGACCGTCTGGCTGGCCTGCGACGGCGAGAGCACCGTGGGCGACATCGGAAAAAGGCTGAAGGACCGCTTCGGCGAGGAGATCGAGCCGCTGTGGGACCGGCTGGCCCTCTTCATCCGCCAGATGCGGTCCGGGAAGCTGATTGAACTGAAAGAGTAGTCACTCGATCGGGGTCAGGGTGCACAGGCCCGACTCGCCGGTTACGAATTCCACCGCTTGGTTCTGGCAGGTTTCCTTTCCCCCCAGGCACTTTTCGGCGACGGCCAGGCGCTGGCCCTCGCACAGGCAGTTGCGGTCCTCTTTCGCCGGCAGGCACTCGCAGGTGCCGTCGGCCCGGTACTGGGCCTGGTCGTATTCCTTTCTTCCGTAGCTCCAGCACCGGCAGAAGCAGCAGGTGTCGGCCTGGCCCTGGCAGGCCCGGGTGTAGGCCTCCCGGAGCAGGTCTTCGGCCTGTTCGCAGCGGTTGGGGGGGCTATCGGAGGTAAAGAGGCTGCAAGAGCACAGCAAAAAAGACAGTGACAGAAGGCAGCCTGGGATCCAGCCGGGCATTACGGTGTGGGGCAGGCCAACTCTATCTGGTCCTTGACGACTTGCCGGCAGGCCTCCTCGTCCGCCAGGCAGGCCTGGGCGGCGGTCTTGACGTCGCCGGTGCAATCGAAGGAAGCGGGTTGCTTGCAGGTGCAGGGGTTTTCGGTGTCCATCTCCAGGTTGCCTTCATTCCAGCACTTGCAGATGCAGCAGTCGTCTCCCTTGGTCGAGCAAACCTCGTTCAGGGCCGCTCCGCGAATATTGTCGGCCTTGTCACAGTCGCTCTCATCCTCGCCGCAGGCTGGCAGGCAAAACGAAAACACTAACATAGCCAGGATCGTAGCCAGCGCTTTCATGACGACTCCTTTAAAAAAGGACAGCCCTCAATCAGGGCTGTCCTTTGTGTTATTCCGGGGTAGTACCTATGGTTTCTCGCATACCCAGGAAGTGTTGGCGCCCTGGGTGGCACCGGTGCATACGTCCACGCTTGAGCAGCCGCAGTAGCCGTCGTAGCACTTGTCGGCGGTAGAGGCGGTGCACTCGGTGTCGTCGGCGCAGCCGCAGACGTGATCGCTGGTGCACTTGGTCAGGTTGCCTGTGCACTCGGTGTCGTCGGCGCAGCCGCACATACCGTAGCTGGTGCACTTGCTCAATCCGGCCGTGCAATCGGAGTCGGCTTTGCACTGCACGCAGTCCCCACTGACGCAGAAGGGAGTCGGAGCGGTGCAGTCGTTATCGTCGGTGCAGCCGGGCATCGTGCACATGCCGCCGGAGCAGGTATAGTCGGTGTTGCCGCATACGGCCACGTCGCCGCTGCCGTCGATGGCCGGCATCTGGATCTCTGACATCTGCATACTAGAGCACTCGACCACGCCGGGCTGGGGCTCGAAGGCGCAAAGACCGCCGCCGTCGACCTCGATGCAGACGTAGCCTTGCGAGCACTCGCCGCCGCCGTCGGTACACTCGGTGGTCCAGCCGCTGTACAGCGCGGTGCAGTCGGTGTCAGTCGAGCACATTTCGTACACACAACGGCTGCCCTCGCACTTCCAGTCGGCTTCTTCGGTGCCCTGGGTTACGCAGTCGGCCGCGACAGAGCAGGCCTCCAGGCACATTTTGGCGTTCCCGCCGCCGCCGTCGCCGTCGTCACTGCAGGCGCCCAACATGAATCCACACATCGCCGCCAAGGCAAAAACCAGAGCAAACTTTTTCATATTACCGCCTCCTTTTGTGAAAAAATCCGGATTTGATAGTATTCCTCCAGTTTGTTTCGCTCCGATCTCAATATCGCTTATCCGGCTATAGACTGAAGGAGATGCCGCAGCATGTCAAGCAAATTTCCGCAAGTTTTTCCGGGCCATCTGGTATTTGACGGACACAACGCCGGGACATTCAATGAAATTGTGTCAGCTTGACACCTGGCATGGATTCTGCTACGTAACTCCGGCGTTTAGAGGCGTTGAGCCGCTAGCTCAGTCGGTAGAGCATCAGACTTTTAATCTGAGGGTCCAGGGTTCGATTCCCTGGCGGCTCATTTGATAACTGGTTTGTCCCCATCGTCTAGCCTGGTCCAGGACACAGGCCTTTCACGCCTGCGACAGGGGTTCAAATCCCCTTGGGGACGTTTAAAAAAACGCTTCGGGAGGTAGGATGCCGATCGAAGATGATATCCATGAGGTAAAGAAAGAGGTCACCAAGACCCACAACCTCATAATAAAGACCGACAACCTGGTCAAGAACCTCTCGTCCGAGATCCGGCAGATCCAGAAGAAGCAGGAGAAGTACGAGAGGAAGTACATCTTCAATTCGGTAGTGGCCTACGTCATCTTCGTAATCATCATCTTCGGAGGTCTGTACGTTGCTTTCGACGCCAAGGTGGGCGTGGTGCGCCGGGAGAAGGAGGTTCTCGAAGAGAAGCTCGCCAAGACCGAAGCCGAACGGGACGATATGAAGAAGAAGCTCTCGGTTCGCGCCCAGCAGGAGCGGGTGACCGAGCGTTTCCTGCGCCTGAAAAGGCAGAAGCAGGACTATGACGCCTTGAAGGAGGCCGATCGCCTGGACGCCAAGGTGCTCTCCCCGCTGCTCTCCGAGCTGGTCAAGAAGGAGGCCGACGATCTGCGCACGCGCATGGCCGGGGTGGCGCTGCAGGAAGGCAAGTCGCTCTTGCAGAAGGGGCATCTGATGCGCGCGCTGCGGGAATTCGATCGGGCGCTGAAGGTCAGGCCTCCCGGGCGGATGCTGGCCCAGATTCACTACCAGCGGGGACAGGCCTTGCAGAAGCTCAATAAGATTGCCAAGGCGGCCGAATCGTTTCTGGCCGCGGCCGAAGCCGATCCCGAATCGCCTTTCGCCGACAGCGCCTTGTTCTCGGCGGGACAATGCCTGGAGACCTCCGGCGACGTGCCCCGGGCCTTGAGCATCTACGAGCGTTTCCTTAACGATTACGGAACATCCCGGCACGCTTCCCAGGTACGCTGGCGGGTGACCAAGCTGACTCGCTCCGGCCCCGGAGGCCCGGTTATTCCCCCCGCCCCCGGGGGGACCGAGGCTACCAAGCCCAAGCCGGAAGACAAGCCCAAACCCAAACCGGACGAAAAGCCCAAGCCCAAGCCGGCCGAAGGTGGGTCAGAAGGTGCGGCGGAAGAATAGACGGGTATTACTGGGGTTCTCCCTCGACCTTTTCAATCTGTTGCCGGGCTCGCAGGAAAAGATCCTGCATCTGGTAGAGTTCCTGCGCGTATTGGGTGGCAAAACGGCGCACCTGGCGGGTATGCAGACGGTGGAAATAGTCCAGTAGCCGGTAGATCTCGGCCATCAGGCTCAGGGTCTTGTGCTCACCGTAGTGCACCTCGGTGAGTCGGCAGGAGATTCCCAGTTTCTCGAACCGCTTGCGCCACTGCCGGGACCAGGACTTCCATTCCGATAGCACCTGGTCCCTGGTCATGGTGCCGGTCATGGATTGCTGCACGTGCTCCTGCAACTCGCCACGCATGGTTTCCAGCGCCGACAGGCAGTCTCTCAGTTGCAGCGTGCCCAGATCCGACAAGGCTTCGGGGCGATCCACGGGGATGTCCAGATCCGCGTGCCGCCATTTCAGGTTGGTTATGATGCCGACCGCCAGGCAGACCGCCACGAATACCATGAAGGTGATGAAAACCAGATAAACCGCCCAGCGGAACTTCCTCAGGAAAGTCCATTTCTTTTTTTTTGACCGGGGCTTGGTTTTGGATTCTTCCACCGCCCGGCACGCTACCAAAGGGGGGTAGTGGTGTCAATCCGGGGATTCCTGGCCGACGGTTTTTTTTCTGTTATACTGTCACCAGAATGAGATCTCTGACCCGTCACGGTGTACACGTCCTCCTCTGTCTGGCCCTGGCCGTGCCGGCCTGCACCGACGAGGCCGACAACCCCTTTGATGAACCCGACGCCCAGGTAGACGACGGGAACGACGGGGACGGAGGTGACCGGGGAGACGCGGACGACGGGGGGGACGGGGACTACAGCTGGCCGGAGCGCGACCTGGATCCCACCTGCCGGGGCTTGCTGGAACTGGAGGAGGAGGACCTGCGCGAGGCCTTGCGCGACATGGTGATCGGGCACGATTCGCTCGGTTACGATCCGGCTCGCGAGGAGATCTACTCGGGCCTCGACAATGAAAACGGCCAGGTTCAATGCGTTTACACCGGCGAATGGGTGACGACCACCGGCATCCCTCCAACTTCGGTCATGAACACCGAGCATACCTGGTGTCAGAGCTGGGGGGCGGACACCGAACCGGCCAAGAGCGACCTGAACCATCTCTATCCGGCCATGGCGGATGTCAACACCCGCCGCAGCAACAATCTGTTCGGAGAGGTGATCGTGCCGACCTGGGAGGACGGTGGTAGCCTGCTGGGCCGGGACGCGGCCGGCCGGACCGTCTTCGAGCCCCGCGATGCGCACAAGGGGGACTGCGCCCGGGCGATGTTCTACTTTTCCGTCCGCTACAACATGGAAATCGTCAGCTCGGTCATGGAGGGTGTCTTGCGCAACTGGAACCGGCTGGATTTTCCCGATGAGAAGGAGATGCAGCGCAACGATGCCATCGAGCAGATTCAGAACAAGCGCAACCCGTTCATCGATTGCCCCGAAGCAGTGGACAGGATTTCCGACTTCTGAAGGGGGATGGTCTCATGAGTGAAGTACTCGAGTTTCTGAGGGACGCCGAGGTATTCAAGGGGCTGGCAGACGTGGACCTCGAGCGCATCGTTGAAATCTGCAATCCGGCCCGGTTCGAAAAGGGACAGGTAATCGTCGAGGAGGACGCCCGCGAGCGCGAGTTGTACATAATCAAGTCCGGGAGGGTGAACATCTCCCTGTCTCCCCCGGGAAGCGGAGAGCTCCGGGGAGCCCTGACCAACTGCATGCCGGGCCAGGTGTTCGGCGAGTTGAGTTTCATTGACGGCGCCCGGCGTTCCACCTGGGTGACCGCACTCGATGACGTGGAAGTCTACCAGATCCGCTGGGAGTCCTTCAGCGGCATCATCAAGGGCAAGCCCGAGATCGGCTACCGGGTAATGTCCAACATAGCCCGGGTAATCGCCGACCGCCTGCGCGATACGACCATGCTGTGCAGTAACCTGCTCAGGGTGAGGTGAAAACCCTTATCGTCAGTGGCCCAGCCGGAAGAGTAGTTGTCTGACCTGCAGGTTGTCGGGATCGTGCTGGATGGCTTTTTCCAGGGTCCGGATTGCTTGCTTTTTCTTCTTGGTCGCCAGGTAGACTTCGGCCAGGATCCGGCGGGCGGCGGAGTCTTCCGGGTTGGCCTTGAGTACTTTCCGGATTAACTTTTTGGCGGATTTGGTTTTCTTCAAAAGCAGGAGGGCCTCGCCCAGGAGGCGGGTGGCTATCGGGTGGGAGGGACGGCTTTTCCTGGCGCGTCTCAGGTAGGGCAGGGCTTCCTTCGGTTGACCTCGAGACAGCTCCATGGTGCCCAAGTACAGATTGGCCGGGAAGCAGTTGGCATCCCGATCCAGCGCCTTTAGAAGCCTGGACCGGGCTTTCTTTACGTTGCCGGAGCGGTACAGGACGATGCCCTGCAGGGCGTTGGTCAGCGCATTCGACGAATACTTGGACGCGGCCTTGCCGATGCGTTTGACGGTCTGGCGCAGCATAAGCGGTCCTTCGAAGAACGCCGTCGTTTTCTTGTGACTCTCGTCGTAGAAGGGATCGATGTCCTCGGCCCGGGCCAGCTGCTCGTAGGCCTGGGTGGGATTGTCCAGATAAAGGTGCAGGCCCGCCAGCATCAGATGGACGTCCAGGTCACGCGGCTGCAGTTCCAGCGCCCGTCTCAAGTCTTTCAAGGCGGTCTCGAAATTGGGAAACAGGGTCTGAACGTCGGCCATGCGCGCCAATACCCGCGCGGATTGGGGCAACTCGGCCCGCAGCGCCTTCAGGTGCGACAGCGCGGATTCCTTCTTCCCCAGCTCGTGCTCGAGAACCGCCTGGGCATAGCGGGCAACCACCGAAGTGGGGTCCTGCTTCAGGGCCGCATCGATGACTTCTTCGGCCTGCTTCAGTTTTCCCAAAAGGCGCAGGGCCACCGACTGTTCGGTCAGCACCAGTGCCCGATCCGCGTTGGTCAGGTTTTGGTGCTGCCCGGGATAGTCCTGGATGGTTTTAAGGGCCTGGTCGGGCTGCTGGAGCAGTTGCGACTGTACTCTGGCGAGTTGAACCAGCGGTTCGGCCTGCGGAGGATCCGGGCGAAGGATCTTCTGGTAGGCCTCCATGGCTTTTTCGGTTTGACCGACCGACAGATACACCTCGGCGATGGTTTTCTGGGTTTCGAACTCGCCCGGTGCCTTTTGGAGCCTTTTCAGCAGCAGCGAAAGGGCCCGGCGAAATCTTCCCAGGCGGATGCTGGCCCGGGCCAGCAGGCGGCAGGCCAGCAAGAAATCCGGGGCGGCTTCCAACCCCTTGCGCAGGTACTTGACCGCCATCTCCGGCTCGGCTTTAAGGTGAACCGCCCCGAGAATCACCAGGTTCTGCGGATCGTCTTTGGGGCCCAGCTCGAAAGCCCGGGTTGCCGATTCGAGGGCCGGGGCGGCATTGCCCAGGCTGTAGAACAGGTAGGCCCGAGCGCGGTGGAATTCCGGTGCTCCGGGTTCCCGCCGCAAAGCGTAGTCGATCAGATCCAGGGCTTCCTTTCTCTCCTTGGCGTCGGGTGCCCCGAAGTCCAGCATGGCCTTGTTCTGCACCCAGCCGGCCAGTGCCCGGCGGTTATCGCTGTCCAGCAGCAAGGCTTCCTTGAAGGCGCGGTCGGCCTGCGCATAGGCGGCGTGGTTGTCGGCCAGCATGAGCTGGACGCCACGCGCCACGGCCTGGGTGCTGGTTCCGCTGGGGGAGCGGATCTCTTGGGAAAATTTCTCCAGGGTTTGATCCATGACACTGACTTCTTCTTCCACGGGGCGGGAGGACAGGAACCAGACCAGCGCGCCGACGATCGTCAGAACCATCACCGCCAGGATGGCGGCGTTCCAGTACCAGCGCCGGCCGGGTGGCACGTCGAACTTCCGTCCGGGCAACTGGAAAAACGGGGCGAACTCGGGATAGCTGGAGATGAGCCGGAAGTCAGAGTCCTTCCTGGACAGCAGGTCCGAGGCCTCGATTTCTCCGGCTTCGAATTTCTGCATGACCTGCATGATGGTAAGCGGGCCTAATGTACGTCGATCGGGCTTGCGTACCGTCCACACCGGGCCGGTTTCCTCCAGCAGGATCTCTCCGGTGGATTCCCGGCACCACTCGCAGCGGCGCTCGGCGCCCGGCCGGAGGTTTTCGGGCTTGATTCTGGCCCCGCACCACTCGCAGCGGATGTCCGAAGTGCCGTAGGCGTCCTCGCCGGCTTCGCGGGAGGCGTCGCCGGGGCGTGGCAGCGGCTTGGCCGGAGTGTAGGCCCGCTGACGCCGCTTTTCTTCCAGCCATTCGAAACCCATCAGCTTGTCGCCCAGATCTCCGAAGAGGCGCTCGCGCATCTCGATTTCTCTGTGGATCGACGAGATAATCGACTCTTTCTTGCTCTTGCGCCGGCCGAGGACATGGTCGGCGAACAGCGGCAACTCGCTGGCGCTGCCCGGCTGGCCGCCGAAGAACAGGAAATGGGACAGGGCTTTTCTCAACTCGCCGGCGGTCTGAAAGCGGTCCTGGGGTGCACGCTCCAGGCAGCGCATGACGATCGCGTCCAATGCCTTGGGAACGTCGGGACGCTCGTCGCGGGTGGTCGGGATCGTCTCCTCGGTGATCATCTTCATTATGTTGTATTCGATCTCCGAGTGGAACAGGCTTTTCTGGGTGATCAACTGCCACATTACGATTCCCAGGGAGAAGATGTCCGAGCGGCCGTCGAACTTCTTGCCCTGGATCTGCTCCGGGGACATGTAGTTCAGCTTGCCCTTCAGCAGTCCCGAGTCGGTGGAGACCCCGCGCCGGGAGGTGTGGGCCACGCCGAAATCGAGCAACTTCACCCGGCCGTCGTAACACAGGAAGATGTTCTGCGGACTGACGTCACGGTGCACCAGGTCGAGCGGCTTTCCCTTCCGATCGGCGGCCTCGTGGACGTAGGCCAGACCGTTGGCCACCTGGATTCCGATCCTGGCAATCAGGGAAGGGGTCATCGGCTGGCGGTGTTTGCAGGATGCCCGCAGCAACACGCCCAGGTGATCGCCGGCCAGGTATTCCATGACGATGTAGGGCAGTCCGCTCTCGTCGTCTCCGGTTCCGTGTACTTTCACCACGTTGGGGTGATCCAGGAGCGTCATTATCCGGCCTTCCTGGCGAAACATCTGCAAGAGCTCCTTGTGCCCCCGGTAGTGCTCCAGGATCAGTTTCACCACCGCCAGATTGTCATCGACGTGATGCCGGGCCAGATACACTTCGGCCATTCCGCCGGTATCCAGGTGGGCGACAACTTCATAGGGGCCGAAGCTTTTTCGCTCTACGTGCTTCACGCGACTGCCTTTTGCGTAGGGCCTATTGTTCGACAGCAGCCCGCAGGTGTCAAGGCGGGCGGATCCACAAGGGTTGCCATTTTCAGATGGTTGTGGTAGCCACAATGCCAAGAAGGGGCGGGAGAGCCCTGGAGGTCGAAGTGCCTGAAATGTATGAAATTACCGAGAACACCGTACTGGCGGAAAAGGTGAACCGCTACCGGATATACGCACCGGAGATCGCCGCCCGGCGCAAGGCGGGTCAGTTCATCATTTTACGCATTGACGAAGACGGTGAGCGCATCCCCTTGACCATCGCGGACGCCGATCCGCAATCGGGCACCCTGACGCTGGTAGTACAGGAGGTGGGCAAGACCACCGCGCACCTGGCCCGCTTGAAGCCCGGGGAGCGGCTGAAGGACGTCGTGGGCCCGCTGGGTTCACCCACGCATATCGAAAAGTTCGGAACCGTGGCGGTGATCGGCGGAGGAATCGGCATTGCGCCTGCCCATCCCATCGTCCAGGCTCTAAGGCAGGCCGGCAACCGGGTGATTTCCATTCTGGGTGCCCGGACCAAGAGCCTGATAATAATGGAAGAAGAAATGCGCCGGGCATCCGACGAGATCATCATCTGCACGGATGACGGTTCCTACGGGACTCACGGCCTGGTGACCGACGTCTTGAAGAATGTGATCGAGACCCAGGGCAAGCCCGATCTGGTCGTGGCCATCGGGCCGGTGATCATGATGAAATTCGTCTGCAAGCTCACCCGCGAGTACAGTATCCCCACGGTGGTCAGTCTCAATCCCATCATGGTTGACGGCACCGGGATGTGCGGCGGTTGCCGGGTGTCGGTGGGCGGCAAGTCCAAGTTCGCCTGCGTGGACGGTCCCGAGTTCGACGGGCACCAGGTTGATTTCGAAGAGTTGACGAAGCGCCAGGCTTTCTACCATGAGCAGGAGAAAGAGTGCTTCGCGCGCTATCAGGTTGAGTGCCGGGAGAAAAACACCAATGACTGATCAACTTGACCGCCAGGAAGTCGAGCGTCTCCAGGGCCTGAAGAACAAAGAGCGCATGGAGATCCCCCGTCAGAAAATGCCGGAACAAAAACCCTCAAAGCGCCGCACCAATTTCCAGGAGGTTCCCCACGGGTTGCCTCCAATGATCGCCGTGGTGGAGGCCAACCGCTGCATCCAGTGCAAGAAGCCCAAGTGCGTCGAGGGCTGCCCGGTGGGCATCGATATACCGGGTTTCATAGCTCGCATAGCCGCCGGTGATTTTCAGGGCGGCATCCGCAAGCTCAAAGAGACCAATATGCTGCCGGCAATCTGCGGGCGGGTGTGTCCCCAGGAGACCCAGTGCGAGCAAGTCTGTACCCTGGGAAAGCGCAAGCAGCCGGTGGCCATCGGCCGGCTGGAGCGGTTCCTGGCCGACTGGGAGCGTGAGCAGGGCAAGATGGAGACGCCCCGGGTCGGCCCGCCCACCGGCAAGAGCGTCGGGGTGGTCGGCTGCGGGCCGGCGGGGCTGACCGTAGCCATCGACCTGCGCCGGGCGGGCCATGAGGTGATCATATACGAGGCGCTGCATGCCCCCGGCGGGGTGTTGATGTACGGCATTCCCGAGTTCCGTCTGCCCAAGAAGATCGTCAACGCCGAGGTCGACGTGGTCCGGCAGATGGGCGTGGAAATCCGCTATAACAACATCGTCGGGAAACTGAAGATGGTCGACGAGCTCCTGGAGAAGCACGACGCCATCTTCCTGGGTACCGGCGCCGGGCTGCCCTGGTTCATGGGAGTAGAGGGCGAGAACCTCTGCGGCGTCTACTCGGCCAACGAGTATCTCACCCGCTCCAACCTGATGCGGGCCTATGATTTCCCCAATGCCGATACCCCCATCGCCCGCAGCAAGAAGGTGGCGGTCGTCGGCGGCGGTAATGTGGCCATGGATTCCGCCCGTACCGCGGTGCGTCTGGGGGCCGATGAGGTTTACCTGGTCTACCGGCGCTCCGAGGTGGAGATGCCCGCCCGGGACGAGGAGATCGAGCACGCTAAGGAAGAGGGAGTCATTTTCAAGATTCTGCACAACCCGGTGCGCTATATCGGCGACGAGAAGGGCCGGGTCAAGCAAGCCGAGTGCATCCGCATGGAGTTGGGAGAGCCGGATGCCTCCGGTCGCCGGCGTCCGGTTCCGATCGAAGGGTCCGAGTTCATCATCGACGTGGACACGGTGATCGTGGCCATCGGCAACGGTCCCAATCCACTGGTGCCCGCCACCACCGCCGGACTGAAAGTGGATCCTCGCCGGGGCACCATCAAGACCAACCTCAACACCATGCGCACTTCGAAAAAGGGCGTGTTTGCCGGGGGAGACATCGCCATCGGGGCGGCCACGGTCATCCTGGCGATGGGGCACGGCCGCAAGGCCGCGCGCTCGATCAACCATTTCCTGGACAGCGGGGTATGGGATATCGAATACCTTCCCGGCGAAGAACCGGATGAGGACGAGGGAGAGAAAAAGAAGAAATCATGATGAAAAGGGGTCAATCATGAGCAAAAGCATGGGCGTGGTTCTGTTCTTGGTTCTCGCATGCATGACAGCCGGCCTGGCCGGTTGTGATGAATCGCAGGAAGGACCGGTGGTCGCCGAGGCTACCGGGAGTATGGACGAGATAAAGGCGGTGATCGGCAAGGAGGGCGGGACTCTCAAGTTCACCGACACCGGCGCCAAGCTGGTCGTACCTCCCAAACTGTTGCAGGAGGAGGTGACCCTGGCCTTGAAGCGCGAGAAGCCCTCTCTGGACCTTTCCGGGAAGGATTTCGTGGGCAAGGCCTACCGCATCTCACCCCGGTTGACCTTCGCGCCGGGTGCGGCCAAGCTCTTCGTCCCCATCGACAAGCCCCTGCCGGGCGTGCCCGCCGACATCAACCTGATGATGTACTACTACGAGCGGCTGGAATCCCATGGACCGGAAGGACCAAGCTTCGTTCACGAGTGGCAGCCCCACCCGATAACCAAATTCTCCGGCTTTAGCCAGGACCAGAAGTTCCTGGTATTCGATGTCTACGAGACCATTTCGGATCGCACCACCAACGCCCCCTTTGGCCTCCTCCAGGTGGCCTTCGATCTGCAGTAGGGCAGGCACAGAGGCCTGCCCCTACGGTTTGAACAGCGATTCCAGCTTCTTTTTGGCGGCGTCGATGTCTTCACCCACGCCGGGCTTGCCCTGCCGCGGCTCGAAGGACGCACAGAAATTGGCTTTTTCCCTGTCGGGCACGTACTCGGTGAGGTTTTCTCGGCACTGGTTGTGCGAGCCGGGGTCCCAGAAGCGGCAGTTCTTGCAGCAGCGCAAGTCGGTATCGCAACTGGGACAGGTGTCCTGACGCACCACCTTGTCGATGAGGATGATCTCGTGGCTGCACTTCCAGCAATACAGCTTTTTCTTGGTCGGATCCATCGGAAACCTCCAGCGCCCGAACAGACTAAGACCCTCCTTGACCCAAGTCAAGGAGTCGGATACGCTCGAAAAATTCGCGAGTCGAGAAAGGAGTGCCCATGACCTGGGAGTATTTTCAATACCGCTGGGACCGGATGCAGAGTGTAGACATCGGCCTCAACAAGATGGAAATCAAGAGACTTCACGAAGATGTGATGACGCTGGAACGAGTGCTGGTCTACCTGGTGACCAAGATCGTCCTGGGTCAGAAGCTGAGTATCGATGATCCGGTAATCCGGGAGTATCTTCACATCGAGAAAGCCGAGAATCCCGAGCAGGCGCTGGCCGAAATCGCCGGAAAGGTTAAACACGCCTCCGATCCCCGGCTGGTCAAATGCCCCAAATGCGGATCGGCAGTCAGGGATCTCGAGGGGGTGCACGACGAAGTTTGCATGTGGTGCGGCTATCGCTTGACCACGGAGTACTGATCCCATGGACTGTCCGCGCTGCAAGACCGTTCTGGTGGGGGCCGAGTACGAGGGAGTGCAGGTAGAGCGCTGTCCGGGCTGCCGCGGGTTCTGGATTCCCGGGACCCGTTTGGCGGATATCATCGACAGGCGCGAAAAGTCCTTTTCCCTCGAAGAAATCGAAGTCTATCGCCAGATCCATGAATCCCGCCGGGATATGGTCAACCCGGCCGATTCGGAAGCCGCCTGCCCCGAATGCGGAGCCGCCATGGAGCAGAACCGCTATACCTATGCGCAGGAGGTGCTGATCGACCGTTGTCCCCGGGGCCACGGCATCTGGCTGGACGAAGGTGAGGTGGAGCACATCCAGATGGCGGTGGAGGAGGAAGAGGACGAGCTTCGCCGGGTGGCCAAGGAAAAAGGCCTGCGGGTGGAGGACACCTTCGCCAAGCAGTTGAAAAACGAGCAGAAAAAGTATCGCTTCAGCCCTTTGTGGCTGTTCTTCTGGAGATGGGGCCACGGGAGGTGATGCTTGACACTCCGGCCCCACAATGGGACGATTGGCGGCCGGTGGCGTTCCTCGGCAGGGGAGGGCGGACAAATGGACGTTTTCAACGGCGTCAAGGTTTTTTCGGCTACTCTGGCGAGGCACCGGGAAGAGTTGGGAGAAAAGGTGACCGAGTGGCTGCGCCAGCACCCAGGATGCGAGGTCGTGGACATGCGCGTAGTGCAATCGAGCGACAGAGAGTTCCACTGCATATCCATAATCCTGTTCTATAACGAGCAAACCAGCTGAAGCGGAAAGGCGGCGCCCAAGCGCGCCGAGCCGAATCATGGCCTCCAAGAAAATACTCATTGTTGAACAGCAAAAAGACTTCGCTTTGTCGCTGGCGGCCGTCCTCAGCGAGGGGCACCATAACTTTTCCTTCGTAGAGAAGGGCAAGGAGGCCATCGGGGAAGCAACCGACCTCATTCCCGATCTGATCATCCTGCGGGCGGAAATGCCCGATCTCTCCGGGTACACGTTGTGCACCCGCTTCAGGAAGAACAAGAAGCTCAAGGAAGTTCCCATAATTTTCATGAGTTCGGAGGCCACCGAAGAGGCCATCGACCGCCACCGTAACGGCAAGCACCCGGCCAACGAGTATCTGCTCATGCCGTTCGACATGGACGAGTTCAAGGCCAAGGTGATTTCTTTCGTGGGTACCGGGGAGGGAGAAGAGGCTGCAGAGCAAGCTGCCGAGGAACCTGCAGAGCCGGCCGTCGATGGAGAAGAGCCTGCAGAGCAGACCGCCGAGAGTGAAGAGCCTGCAGAGCAGGCTGCCGAGGAAGCCGCCGAAGAGCAGTCGGACCAGTCAGACCAGTCGGACCAGTCGGACCAGTCGGACCAGTCAGACCAGTCAGACCAGTCGGACCAGTCGGACCAGTCCGACGTCTCCGACGTCTCCGACGAAGACGTAGTACCCATCGATGACTCGGAAATTGTCGAGGCGCTGGATGGTGCTCCCGAACCGGGCAGCCCTCCCGAATTGCCCCGCGACCGGCGGGTCGTCTCAGAGAAGGATATGGCCTTTGTGGACGAGGCCTTCGAATCGATCAAGGACGCCCGCAAGGTCCTGAAAGACGAGCGGGACGGCAAGAAACGCAAGGGCAAGAAGAAGGGGGCTCCCAAGGGTGGTCTGGAAGATAAGCTCGAGTTCCTGCGTGAGAAGCTGAAGAAGCGCGAGCTGGAAATCGCCCGACTGGCGGAGATCTGGGAGAGCAAGGAGCGCGAGTTTTCCGCTTTCAACGAGAAACTCCTGGACAAGGAGGTCGAGGTCCAGGGTCTGAAGATGCGCATCGAGGACCTGGAGCGGAAGCTGGATGAATCCCGCAAGGACGCCGAGCAGCAGTCCAAGGAGTTCAAGGCGTCCATCGACTCCCTGATGGAGGAGAAGGTCGTCACCGAGAACGACCTGATCCAGGTTGTTGCCGAGAAAGAAAAGCAAATCAATGACATGCGGGTAACCATCTCCCAGAAGGAGCGGGAGAAGGAAGAGCTCGACAAGGACCTGCAGGCGAAGCTCAAGGCCGGCGAGGAGCAGTACGCCCTGCTGGGCGAGAAGCTCAAGACCACCATCGAGGAAGCCACTTCCCGCGAGCAGGAGCGCCAGGAGACCATCTCCGGTCTTGAACTCACCGTGGCATCCAACGAAGAGGAGATCCAAAAGCTCAACGAGGAGCTCGAGGCACTCAAGCAGAGCAAGGAGTCGATAGAAAAGGGTTTGAACGAACAGCTGGAAGAAGCCACCCAGAAGGTTTCCAAGCTCGAGGGAGACCTGGAGACCCTCTCGGACGAAAAGGAGCGCTCCGAGCAGATCCTGAACGAAGGTCTCAGCGCCCAGATGGAGCGGGCTAACGCTCTGGAAACCGAGCTTAACGAGCTGCGCGGAGCCAAGCAGGATCAGGCGCGCTCCTACGAGGAAAAGATCGAGGAGCGTGACGAGAAGATCATTGAGATGGAGGAGGCGACCAAGAACCTCCAGCGGGAAAAGGAGGATCAGCAGCAGCGCCTCGCCGCCAAGCTCGACGATCGCGAGTCGAAGATCACCACTCTGGAGGGTGATCTGGCTGCGCTGCGCGAGGCCAAGATCGCGCAGGAGCAGCGGTTGGGCGAGAAGCTTTCCGAGCGCGAGGAGAAGATAGAAATTCTGGAGAGGGAATCCGCGGAGCTGCGCGAGGAGTATACCCGCTACAAGGACGACATGGATCTGCAGTTGCGGGACCGCCAGGAAAATATCCGCGATCTCGAGCAGAAACTGATCGTGACCCGCAAGGACAAAGACGCTTCCCTGCGGGACGTCGAACGGCTCACCGCCGAGATGGAAGAGCGGGCTACCGAGTTCAAACTGCAGACCGATCAGATGGAGCAGGCCCGGGCGCAGCGCGAGGAGGAGATGAGTTCCCAGATGACCGCGCTGGAAGAGTATCTGGAGGAGGTCCGGCGCGAGAAGGAAGAAGGGCAGGAGACCGCCGCGCGGGAAATCGCCGACCGGGACCGCATCATCACCGAATTGAGAGAAGAGAGCGAGCTGGCCCTGGCCGAGCGGGACCGCCGGTTGGAAGAGCTGCGCGGCGAGCTGGACACCGTCAACTCCGAACGTGACCAGGTCCGCGAGCAGTTGGAGCAGGCGCAAACCGAACACCAGGACCGCCTGGAAACAATCACCATCGAGCGCAACCAGGAGCGGGAGTCCTGGGAGGATGAGCGCGAGAACCTGCGCGGAGAGATGCTGCAAAGAGACGGCCGCATAGACATCCTCGAAAACCAAATGCAGGAAACCTCCAACGAGTTACAGGCGCAGCGACAGGCCTCCGAGGAGAAGGTTCAGGAGTTGGAGGCCCTGCTGGCCGGACGCGACCAGCGGATCACCCGGCTCGAGCATGAGCTGCACCAGACGCGCGAGCAGGCCGAGTCGGACGTAACCGAGGCCCGCGATGAGCTGCAAAGAGAGCTGGCTTCCGCCCGCAGTCAGGCCGCCGAGGAGCTCAACGCTGCCCGGGCCGAGTTCGAGGGCGAGAAGGGCATGCTGGAGCAGAGCCTGGCCGACCGGGAAGCCAACATAGAGAGGTTGACGGAAGAGGTGCAGTCGCGCGAACAGACAGCCCAGCAGCGCGAGTCGGAGTTGACCGAGCACCTGGCCGCCGCGGAGTCGCTGGCGGCTGAGCTGGATCAAAAGGGCCAGCAGTTGCAGGCGCAACTACAGGACACCCGCGAGCAGCTGGAGGAGCTTAAAAACTCCAGTGAGCGATCCGATGCGGGTTTGAGGGAAAAGATCGGCGAACTGGAGAACCAGGTCGGTGAGTTGAGCGATGAACTCAACAGCAAGACCGAGCAACTGGAGAACACCCGGGAAGAAATCCGCGGACGCATCGAGCAGTGGGAGGGCAGGATCTCGGGTCTCAACGAGCAACTGACCGTTGCCCAGGAGCAGGAGAACCGCGTCCGCCAGGATTACGAGGAGAAGCTCCAGGAAGCCCGGGCGGTCGCCGACCAGCGGGTCCGGGAGGTCGAGCAACGCGTCGAGGCCGCCAACCAGCAGACTCAACAGGTCGAAAACGAAAAGATCAGCCTGAACGAAATGCTCGAAGAAACCCGCAGCCAGTACAACAAATTGAAAGAAGAACTCGACGTCGCCAACCAGGAGGGCCAGAGCCTGCGGGGAGAGGCGAGTCGCCTGGAAGAGGAGTTAAAATCCTCCGTCCGGGAGAAGGAAGGGAACGAGTTGCAGTACATGCAGGAGATGGAGGCCAAGCAGGACCACTACATCAAGGAGTTGGAGCGGGTTCGCTCGGCCAACATCGCCGAGATGACCAAGCTGAACCACAACTACCTGCAGCGGGGAAAGGCACTGAAGATCGCGGAACTGGAAATCCAAAGGCTGAAGGAGAAGATCGCAGATCTGGAGAAGCGCCCCGTGGCTGCCCGGACCCCCCGGGCCGCCGCCCGTCACGGCCCGGGTAAGGGCCCCGCGCCGCTGCCTACCTCCGGCGGGTCCGAGGGGGGAGATTTCGACATCGACGAGGTGCTCGACGGCCTTAAAGAGTCCGATTGAATTCCCGCGGTTTTGTCCCGAAAAACACGAAATTTGACTGTGATATCAAGGGCGTGCTAGCCTGGCGGGAAGGCGCATGAGACAGCCGATATCATTCGGAAAGTACCTGCTGCTCGAGCGCATCAACGTCGGCGGCATGGCGGAGATTTTTCTGGCCCGGTCCCGGGGGGTTCACGGGTTCAAACGCATACTTGCGATAAAGAAAATTCTTCCGACCATGGCGGAGGACGAGGAGTTCATCGCCATGTTCGTCGACGAAGCCCGGATTGCAGCCGAGCTTTCCCATGCCGGGATCGTCCAGATTTTCGAGTTGGGCAAGTTCGAGGACGATTACTATATCGCCATGGAGTTCGTTCACGGCAAAGACTTGCGTTTCATCCAGGAGCGGCTGGTGCGGGAGAGGCGACCCATAACGATAGCTCTGGCGTCCTGGATCATTCTGAGGATATGCGAGGCGCTGGACTACGCCCACACCAAGAAAGACCCCTCGGGTCGTCCCCTGGGGATCATTCACCGGGACGTCAGCCCCCAGAACGTGATTATTTCCTACGAGGGCGAGGTCAAGATCTGCGACTTCGGAATCGCCAAGGCGGCCAACCGCTCGCAGAAGACCCAGGCGGGTGTGCTGAAGGGCAAGTTCGGCTACATGAGCCCCGAACAGGTCCGGGGCCTCCCGCTGGACGGCCGGTCGGACATCTTCACCGTGGGGACCCTGTTCTACGAGATGGTTACGCTGGAGCGCCTCTTCGTCGGCGAGAGCGATTTCTCCACCCTGGAGAAGGTGCGCAATGCCGACGTAGTGCCGCCTTCCACCTACAACCGCGACGTTCCCGAGGAACTGGAAGAGATCATCCTCCGCGCGCTTTCCAAGGAGGTGGAAGACCGCTTTCAGAGCACCGCCGAGTTCGCTGAAGCCATTCAGGCGTTCATGTTGAACAACGAGATGTCATCGGCCCGGGAGTTGTCTGGCTTCATGAAGGAAACCTTCTCGGTCGAGTTGGAAGCCGAGCTGCGCCGCCTCGACGAGTACCAGGAGTTGCCGGAGGCTTCCCTTCAGATTATCGACGATGCCGGCCGGTTTGCGCCCGAGGCGGCGGAGCCGGATAACGTCGACCTGGATGCCAAGACCCTGATCTTCGCCTCCAGCGAGTCCGGTCCGGATAAGCCCAAGAAGCTGGCCCCTCCGCCTATTCCCAAGAAGCCCAGAAGCGCCCCGGCGGGAAACCCCTCGCCGTCGGCCGGTGCCCCGGCGGAGCTCCTCGATGCCAAGACGATGATTTTCCAGGACCCGGACATCCAGCCGGAGGAGGACATTTCCGAGTTGCCCACCAAGGGCGTCATGGATCGGCCCGATCTTCGCCTGGTCGAGACCGGCGCCGCCGGCGGAGCCCGGCCCAGGAAGACCGGCGCCCGCTCGTTGAGAGAAAAGCTGTTCTTCCCCATGGCCGTATTCGTCGCCTTGTTGCTGGGCTGGTCGCTGTTCGTGACCACCCGCCTGCAGCAGCGACGACCGGTGGCCATATCTACCGAGGTCGAGCTGATCACCTGGCCGTCTACGGATGTCAAGGTGTACCTGGACGGGACCCAGGTGGCCAGCGACACTCCCTTTACGGCCAGGGACATGAACCCGGGAGTCCACTCCCTGCGGGTCGAGCGGGAAGGCTACGAACAGGTGGAAAAGAGATTCGAGCTTTCCGCGGGAACCCGGATGGTCATGGAGTTGTCGCTGAGGAAGATCGAGGAAACCGCACCGGAGAGTCCGCCGGCGGAGAAGCCGCCGGAGGAGAAAACTCCAGAGCCCGTGCCCGGAGAAAATCCCCCGGTGCTGATAGTGGATTCGGACCCCAGCGGGGCGACCGTTTATCTCGACGGCAAGAAGATCGGCAAGACCCCGCTGCGGAGAGCCGATCTGAAGACCAGGGGCCGGGCCAAGGTGTACATCACCCACAAGGGTTACAAGGCGGGCAGCAAGATGGTCGAGATGAAGCCCGGAGAGGAGCACGAGGTGCGGTTGGTATTGGCCAAAGCCAGTACCGTTCGCAAGCCGCCGCCGGAAAAGAAGAAACGCTACGGATACCTGGTGGCCAACACGCGTCCCTGGTCGAAGGTGTACGTGGACGGGAAGTACACCGGCCGGGAAACGCCCATTCCGCCCGACAAGAAGCTGAGGTTGACCGCCGGGAAGCACAAGGTGATATTCGAGATACCCGGAGGAAAGCGCTACGCCTTCGAGATAGAAGTTGAACCCGAAAGGGTATTGAAGCTGATCAAACGCCTGGAATAGAGGAGCGGAAAAATGGCGATGGATGATTTCGGTGATGATGCCGAAAAGGCGTCGGATATCGCCGCCAAGAAAGTATTTGACGAGTTCGACTGCCCGGTCTGCAACGCCAACAACCCCTACGGCGACGGATTCAAGGTGGGAGACGAGATCCGCTGCTTTTACTGCGGGACGGAGTACAAGGTGAAGATCACCGATACCGGCAAGCTCAAGCTGAAGGAGCTTTGAGCTAGCCCCCTCCAGAAGGAACCACCATCCAGACGGTATCTTCGGGGGCCAGGGGAGTGTCCAGCCCCTCCAACCGGTGCATGGCCACGCCGTTGATCAGGATGGCGGCGCGCCTGACGCGTTTCCAGTCCTCCGCCGGGACCCGCCTCTTGATTTCATCCATCAGCACCCTGACGGTGGCGGCGTTGGTCTCCAGCCGGCTGGTGCCCAGCAGCTTTGCCAGGGCGACGTGAGGTACGAAGGCAGGCATCTCAGGTCCGGATCTGCAGCCTGCGGATGGTTTTCTGGGTGGGAACACCGCGTACGTCCCAGCCGCGGATGCGGTAGTAGGACGCCAGCATGGGCTCGAGGGGAACGCCTCTCTCCTGGTTGGGGAAGATGGATTCGTGGGTCAGCCGGTGGGGCAGGTTGTCGTCAACATTGGTGATTCCTTCGCGCAGGTTGTAGAGCCTTTCCAGGTTGATCACCCGCTCGCCCAGCTCGTTGATGTCGCCCATCCCGACCTTCTTGCCGGTCACCGTGGACAAGAACTTCTCGAACCAGAGAACCTGGGCCGGATTTTTGAGCTTGAGCATCAGCCGCACTACCGGGCCGGCATGCAGCATGGCCCCGGTCAGCAGCTTGTAGCCCAGGGAGTTGGGATCCATCTTGAAGGCCCCGGCGGGGATGGTGGCATAGGTCGAGAAGTAGCACATCACCAGCGAGGAAACCGCCGCGTTGGAGTTCTGCTGAAAGATGACCAGCTCGGGCTTGCTGTGGGTGGAGTGGGGATCCAGGGAGATTGGGCCGGTGGCCTCCAGGTACATCACGCTCCCGCGGATGTGGCAGCCGCCGCGGTTGTTGACTGCGTACTCCAGGCCCTGGCCGAAGCAGCCCCGGGGATCGTAGGCGGGCAGTTCCATGCCCTTGACGTGAATGGCATATTCCTTGCCGCCGTATTTCTCGGACATCTGGCGGGTGCCCTCGGCCAGATCCTCTCCGAGCCCGCGGCGATGGGCGGTGTCTTCTATGGCCTGGCGGTAGGCCTCGGCGTTGCCCCAGCTCAGGTTGCTTTCCAGCAGGCCCCGCTCGGTCAGTTCGGTGGCGAACCCCAGGGTGTTGCCGCAGGAGATGGTGTCCAGCCCCAGGTCGTCGCACATTTCGCCGAACTCCACCACCGTCTTGAGATCAAAGACTCCCAGGTTGTTGCCCAGCAGGCCGATAGTTTCGTATTCCGGCCCCTTGGTTTCCCGGTCGGCGATCTTGACGTGCCGGCCGCAGCGGATCGGGCAGGAAAGGCAGCCATCGTTGCGCACCAGGATCTCATCGCGCATCTTCTCGCCGGAGAGCTCCACGCTGTTTTTGTCCTGGCCGGCCTGGAAATTGCGAGTGGGAATGATGTTGCGCCCGGCGGTGGTCATCACCAGGTTGGCGGTGCCCAGTTGAGGAAGGATCGAGCCGGTCATGGGATGGTCCAGCAGGAACTTGGTGATGTTTTTCTGCAGCTGCTTGTATTCCTCGGGCTGGGCGATGGGAATTATCTTCTTCCCGTCGGCGATGACCGCCTTGAGGTTCTTGGCGCCCATCACCGCGCCGGTGCCGCCGCGCCCGGCCACCCGGTTTTCGCTGACGATGCTTGCGTAACGGACCCGGTTCTCACCCGCCGGGCCGATCACCGCCTTGCCGGCCGACTCCGGCAGGGCATCCTGGGTGTCGCGGGTGCCTTGTCCCCAGAGGTGGGAGGCGTCCTTGATCTCCGCGCCGGCCTCGGTGATCTCCAGGTACACCGGTTTGGGGCTCTTCCCCCGGATCAGAACCGCGTCGTACCCGGCTTTTTTCAGTTTGGTGGCGAAGTTGCCGCCGCAGTGGGAGTCGGCCAGCGTCCCGGTCAGGGGGGACTTGGTGGTCACCACGAAGCGGTTGGACTGCGGCGCGGAGGTCCCGGTCAACGGGCCCACCGAGAAGATCAGCACCATGTTTTCGTCGAAGGGGTCCAGGCCCGGCTCGGTCTCGTCGTAAAGCATGCGGATACCGAGCCCGCGTCCCCCGACATAAAGGTCCTGGTCGCGCCGATCGAAACGCCTCTCCTTGATATCGGAAGTTGAAAGGTTCACGTCCAGATATTGGTTCATGCTCCCGCCGGGCATGGGTCACCTCCGCATCAAGCTCCGTCCAGGCCGGACCGCTCGTGCTCCATCATCCAGGCTTGAGGATCGCGGAGATAAGCGAGCGAATCGACCACGGACAAGTGGTGCTCTTTCTCTATCCGGGACAGAAACGAGAAGAAGTTCTTCTCCATCGGATTTTCACATATTCCGGCCAGATCCGAGTAGAACTTGGCGCCCCGGGCCTCGAACTCGGCGGCCCGCTCCAGGGCCTGCTCGTCGTTTTGATCGTGGTCGGCGGATGAACCCTGTTTCGCCACTAGGCCGTCGAGCACCTCGCGGATGTTGGTGTCCTGCACCTCGATGGGAACATCCTCCGGCCAGGACCCGCCGGAAACCAGTTTTTCGTGCAGGGTGCGGATGCGGGTCATGTGCTCTTCTTCGTCCTTGGCCAGACTCTTGAACATGGTCTGGGCCAGCGGATTCTTCGAGCGTTGAGCCTCGTTGAGATAGAATTCCATCTCGGTCTGCTCGTTTTTCAGCGCCAGTTCGATGGACGACATGCGATCCATGGGTTGCCTCCCGGGCCAGAGCTAAGTTTGTAGCCCCGCGGGGGCAGAAGGTCAAGGACTCCTTGCCCCGGCAGTTCCCGGTGGCTATGATCTTTGGTGCCATGCGTAGCGTGTTTTTCGCCCTCATACTGATAGTCGGGTCCACCGCGCTGGTTCTGGGCCACATTTATGTATACCGGCGTCTGGTGCGGGATGCGAAGCTCCGGCCAGTTGTCCGGCGGGTGGGCCTCGGTTTGATAATCGCGCTGGGTGCGCTGGTGCCGCTGGGATTCATAATGCCCCGGCTGGTTTCGAGGGCTTATCTGGGCTGGCTGACATTCTTGACGTTCTTCTGGCTGGGCTTGCTGTTTTATCTGGTGTTGTTTCTGGGGTTGTCGGACCTGGTCAGACTGGTCGGACGGGTCAGACAAGTCGGACAGGTCGGACAAGTCGGACAGGTCGGACAAGTCGGACAGGTCGGACAGGTCGGACTGGGGCGCCGGGTGTTTCTGGCCCGGGTGGCGGCCTCGGCCTCCCTGGTAGGCAGTGGAGTCGTTACCGGGCTGGGGGTGGCGACGGCTTTCGGCGATTTCGACACGCCGGAGGTGCCGGTGAAGCTCGGGCGGTTGCCCCCGGCGCTCTCGGGATTCAGAATTGCCGTGCTTTCCGATCTGCACCTGGGGCCGGTGCTGGGAAAGCGCTTCCTGCAGGCGGCTATCGAGAAGACCAACTCGCTGAAGCCGGACCTGGTGGCCATAACCGGCGACGTGGTGGATCTGCCGGTCGACCTGCTGGCCGACGAAGTCGCGGTTCTGCGCAATCTGAAGTCGCGCTACGGCACGTATTTCTGCACGGGCAATCACGAATTCATATTCGGCGCCGGGCCCTGGATGGATTTCTTCCGTTCGCTGGGAATCCAGGTGCTGGACAACCGGCATGTGCCGGTGGGAGAGCCGGCCGGTTTCGACCTGGCGGGCGTGCACGATTTCCGGGCATCGGTCTTCGACCCGGAGCACCGGCCCGACTTGGAGAAGGCCCTGGCCGGGCGCGACCCCGATCGGGAGCTGGTGCTGCTGGCCCACCAGCCCAAACAGATCTACTCGGCCGCCCAGGCCGGGGTGGGCCTGCAGATCTCCGGACACACCCACGGGGGGCAGCTGTTTCCCTTCACTTTCCTGACCTGGCTGAGCCAGCCGTACATTTCCGGCCTGCACCGGCATAACCGGCACACCCAGATCTACGTGACCCGGGGGACCGGCTTCTGGGGCCCACCCATGCGCGTCCTGGCGGCACCGGAAATCACCTGCATCGTTCTGGTGGCCTGATTGGGCTATCCGGTTCCGGAGGGAGCGCCCTTGCCGAAATAGTATCCCTGGAGCAGCAGGGGACATCCCAGGTTCACGGCGATCTCCTCGTCTTCGGGGGTTTCGATGCCGTGGGCGATGACCTGGATCTTCTCATCGACACAGTGGTCGATGAAATGCTTCACCAGGCGGTAGGCGCGTTCGTTCTCGCGGATCCCCCGCAGCATGGCCATGTTGAGCTTGATGAAGTCGGGCTCCAGTTCGGCCACGGAGTTGAGCCCCAGGTAGCCGGAGCTGAGGTCGTCGAGCGCGATCTTGAATCCGTGCCCTTGCAGTTTTTCCATGGTGTTCTTGAGCCGCTGGTGATCGACGATGGCCCGGCTGCTGGTGATCTCGAAGACCACCCGGTCGACGAAAGGTTGCAGGAAGGGCTCCGGAGCCACCAGCTGGGGATCGTTGAGCTCCTGGGGGTGGAGGTTGATGAAGAGATAGAAGTTCTCGGGCAGCTCCCGCATGGGACCTATGGCCCCCGCGCGCAGCACCCGTCCCAGGTCGACTATGCGCCCGGAGCGCTCGGCCGTCTGCACCAGTTCGGTGGGCGAAGAGAACGCCGAGTGGGTCGGCCGGCACAACGCCTCGTAGCCGAAGACGTCCAGCGATTTGGAGCGGATGATCGGCTGGTAAATGAACTCGAAGGCGCGGTCGGCGATGGTGTTTTCCAGGGCGCTGAGCTGCTTGACGTCCGGGCTGGCTTCCCGGCCCTCGCTGCTGTCCGGCGCCGCCAGGTCGGGCGTGTAGGCCACCACCCGGTTGCGCCCGAAGTTCTTGGCGGCGTGCAGCGCGCGATCGGCGGCGTCGACCAGGACTTCGCGCCGGGATCCGTCCACCGGGAATGACGCCAGGCCGATGGAAACCGTGACCCCGTGCAGATCGGGGCCGAAATCATAATGCTCGATGCAGTCGCGCAGGCGTTCGGCGGTGGTGGCCGTCCCGCCCTTGGCGGTCTCCGGCAGCATCAGCACGAATTCGTCGCCGCCGTAGCGAGCGGCGATGTCGTGTTCGCGCAGGCGGAAGTGGATGTCCGATTCGCGCGACTCGCCCCGCAGGATGTCGGCGATCCCCTTGAGCAGATCGTCGCCGTGCTTGTGGCCCAGCTTGTCGTTGACCGCCTTGAAGTTGTCGACGTCTACGAATATCAGGCCCAGCACCCGGCCGTACCGCTGGCAGCGGCTGACTTCCTTTCCCAGGCGCTCCTGGAAATAGGCGTGGTTGTATAACCGGGTCAGGGGGTCGCGGGTGGACATCGCCTCCAGTTGCCCCATCCGGGTGTCCTTGCTCTTCAATTCGGCGATGGCCTTCTGGTGCTCGCGCTTCAAGAGCAGCTGATCCACCACGCGGCGGATGCGCTCGGTGAAGTCGGCAATGTCGATCGGCTTGAGAATGTAGTCCAGGACGTTGAAGCGGATGGCCTGAATGGCCGAATCGAGGTTGGCATAGCCGGTGATGACCACCACTGCGCAGTCGTTGCGCTCCTTGAACAGTTTCTCGGCCAGTTGCAGCCCCTCGCCGTCGGGCAGGTTCTTGTCGACGATCACCAGGTCGAAGGCGGTGCGTTCGCAAAGCTGCATGGCCGCCGAGAGGCTCGAGGCGACTTCCACCGAGAAGCCTTCGCCGTCCAGGACCTCCTTGAGCAGACGCTGGGCCACCGGCTCGTCGTCAACCAGCAGTGTGCTGAGGTTCTTGCCGATTCCGGCATACATGAGGAGAATTATATTCCAGTTTTTGTAAGCCCGTCACCGTCTTTCTTCAGTCCGGGCGTCGCGGCTTCAAGTTTCTCGACAAATGACTGGCGATCTTTGGGGGATATCAGCACGAAACTCTTTCCGGCTTTTTTCCGGTAGGTTACATGCAGACGGTCCAGCGACCAGGCCGGGGCCGAAAGGGGATTCTTGGTGGGTTGCACCCGGACGATTGAGTCCAGCGGGATTTTCCAGCGGAAGGGACCGCCGCGCACCAGGAGTTCCTCGCCGGTTACCTGGTAGCTGACCGGGATGGTCAGCCACAGGTAGGCCAGGCTGGCCGCCAGGGCCGCAAGGCCCAGGGCCAGGTCCCATCCGCTCCCGGTTGCCAGCAGGAAGGTGCCGCCGGTTATACAGATCAGCAGGACGGCCGCCACTACCGTAATCAGCCCCGCGCTCTTTTTCGAGCGGAAGACTGCCAGTTCGCGGGGCAGTTGCCCGGACTCCTTGAACCAGGCGACCGCCGCCCGGATCGCCTCGCGGGGATGCCGGGGGGAGTAACCCAACTCGCTTTTGGCCTTCCGGTTGCTGATCTGCCGGCCGTCTTGGAGCATTCTTACCGCCATGCGGGTAAAGCGGGGGGGCTGTCCGGCCAGGCGGTAGTACAGGGGCGCCAGGGCGGCCGCGGGGTAGGCCAGCCAGTAGGGAATCACCAGCCGCGGCCGGGGCACACCGGTGCACTCCTGGGCGGTTTCGGCGATCTGCTTGACGGTCATGAAGTCCCCGGAAAGCAGGTAGCCCTCGCCGCAACGGCCTTGCCCGGCTGCGGCCAGCAGGCCGGCGACCACGTCGCGCACGTCCACCAGATCGAATCCGCCGGGCACCAGCGCGGGGGTGCGCATGCGCCCGAAGTCGAGGAAGAACTGTCCGAAGAAGGATGGCTTGAAATCATAAGGGCCAATCACCGCGGTGGGGTAGACAATCACCGCGTCCAGACCCCGCTGGATGCCGGCCCGGACCACTTGCTCGCCCTCCGCCTTGGTCCGGCCGTAGGCGGTGGTGGGTTCACCGGAGGCGGGCCCGGTGGATTCGTCGATGGGATCGGGCTTGCCCGGCCGCAGCAGGGCCTCGATCGAGCAGGCATGCACCAGTCTCTCCACCTTGCATTTCAGGCAGGCCTCGACGACGTTCTTGGTCCCGTCGACGTTCACCTCGCGCAGGCGTCCGGCGTCTTCCAGGATGGAGACGTGTGCGGCCAGGTGGTAGACCAGCCGGGCGCCCTGGAAGGCCCGCATCAGCGACTCCGCATCCAGAACGTCCGCGCGGACCCGTTCCACCTCCAGGCCCTCCAGGGCCCGGGTGTCTTCCCGGACGGTCACCCGCACTTTATCGCCCCGCTCCAACAGGGTGCGGACCAGGTTGGCACCGATGTGCCCGGTGGCTCCGGTGACCAAGATGGTCACGGGTTATCTCCTTCTTTCCCGCTCGGCTTCCCGCTTCTCGTCGCGTTCGCGGATGGTTTCGCGCTTGTCGTACTTGCGCTTGCCCCGCGCCAGCCCCAGTTCGATCTTGGCGCGGTTCTTTTCGTTGAAGTAGATCGAGAGCGCCACCAGCGTGTACCCCCGCTGGTGAATCTGGATTCCCAGGCGGCGGATCTGCTGGGCGTGCAGGAGCAGTTTGCGCGGGCGGTCGGGATCGTGGTTGAAGTGGGTCGCCTGGGGCCACTCGGAGATGTGCATGTTGAGGATGCAGGCCTCGCCGTTCTCGATGGTGGCATAGCTGTCCTGCAGGCTGACCCGCCCCTCCCGCAGCGACTTGACCTCGGTGCCCACCAGGACCAGGCCGGCCTCGATCCGGTCCTCGATGAAGTAGTCGTGGAAGGCCTTTTTGTTCCGGTAGATTACCTTGCGGCCTGAGGGTTCCTTCGGGCGAGCCATGCGTGTGCGGGTCTACTCTTCTCTTTCCTTCTTCTTGTCTTCCTCGTCGGCCAGATCGTCCTGGGCTTCCTTGTGATCCTGGTGGATCTTCTCGAGTTCGGGATCCGGCTGGCGCGGCACGCTGCAGGCGGGAAATGACGCCGCAATGAGAACGGCGATCAATAAAGCGAAAAAGCGTTTCATGAGAGCCCTCCTTCGGACATTTTCTTGGCGTACTCCATAATTGCTTCGTACTGCCCGGCGCCGTGCAGCCGGGCTTCCTCCAGGACCTTGTGGGCCTGGCCGCTGCCCAGGTAGTGGCCGCGGATGAAGGCGTGCAGGCTGGCCCGGCGGCCGGCCTCGGAGGTCACCCAACGGTACATGGTGGGGAGGGTGAAGCCGGTGATGCCCATGGCCTCCCGGGCGTGGTTCTCGGGGAAGATGCGGGCCTGCTCGGCCTCCGGCAGCATGTCGAACAGTTCGGCGCTGGCGACGTAGTAGATGTTCAGGTTCAACTTGGCCGCGTCGAGCTTGGGCAATACCTCACCCACGAAGGTGTTGGTCACTCCGCTGCCCTGGAGGACCACGGTGCCGTGATAAGGCTTCTTCCCCGGATCGGCCTGGCGCATGGCGTAGACGCCCTTGGTCGCGGCTGAGACGTCGGGCAGCTTGAGAGCCTTCCGGTCGAATACGGCTTCCTTGGGGCGGGTGACGAAGGGCGCCAGGATTGCCGGGCGAGCCCGCAGACCCGCCACCACGCAGGGCCACATCTCGTTGGGATCCCAGGGAGTCAGGGTGATCATCACGCCCTTGGGGAAGTTCTCCTGGATGAGTTGCAGGCATTGCGGGTCGGCATGGGTAGGTCCGTCCTCGCCGGTCTTCAGCCCGGCGTGGGCGCACACCATTATGTAGGTGGAATAGGGCACGCTGAAGTGCTCCATGCGCGCTTGCTGCCCGATGCCGTGCAGCCGCAAGGCCACGTGCTGCAAGGCGGCGATGAAGGCGCCGTAGGAAGATCCCGCACCGATGTGCCGGCCGTCGGTTCCCAGGGACGAAAGGAACGCTCCCATGGAGTCCTCGCAGATGCCGCCGCAGGCGACCAGGCGCGCCTGGGGGTTGGTCTTGGAATTGTAGAAGCCGGCGGGGAACTCCTTGCCCAAGAGCGAGATGCTGGTGGAGTCCAGCAGGTCGGCCGCGGCGCCCACGAAGCCACCCCGGGTGGCCCGGTTCAGGTTTGAGAGGACCTGGCCCAGGCTGCCGCGCAGCGTGGTTTTTTCTCCCGGCGGGGTGAGCATCCCCTCCGGCGGTTCGTCCGCTTTTATCGATCCGTCATAGAGCTTGGCAAGGTCGGGGGCGTCGGCCCGCAGCGTGCGCTTGCGCTTCTGCAGGCGCTCGCGGGACGCGGCGATCCGGTCGCCCAGCACCTGGAAGAGGGCCTGGTGCGACTCCATCTTCTCGCGGATCTGCATCAGCAGGTCGAAGTAGTACTGCTCGAGGGATTCGTCGGTCGGCTCCACGCACATGCGCGGTACCTCGCAGGCGTAGCACTCCTGGAACTCCTCGAATGTGTCGTAGAATTCCTCGGAGCAGAGCTTGTGGCCGGCGCCGTGGGATTTGCGGCCCTCGATACCGTACTTCCAGCCCTTTACCGTCCGGTAGACGATGGCGGTGGGCTGGCCGTTCTGATGGGCGCGGGCGTATTCCTGCGCGGCCAGGATGTCCTTGTGACTGTGCCCTTCCTGAACCTCGATGACGTTGAAGTCGTGGAAGCGGGCCAGTTCCACCGGATTCCACTGCACGTAGTCCCCGGGCTTCTCGCCGTCCCGGCAGACCTGGTTCGAGTCGATCGAAGCCTGGTTCCAGTCGATGTGCAGGGTGAGGTTGTGGATGTTGGCGGTGGCCACCGTGGCCATGGCTTCCTGGACCCGGCCGGGAGTCAAGCCGCCTTCCCCCTCGACTATGTGTACGTGCGGCGGATCTTCGGGATACAGATCCAGGGCGCCGAAGGCCAGCCCGAAGGAGGCGGGCACGCCCACTCCGGAAGCGCCGGTGGAGAGCTTGATGAACGGGGTGGCCGGCGTGGGATGGCCGTCCAGGGGCTTGGCGTTGAATTTCAAAAAGAGAGGCGTGTTCTGGGTGGGGTTGCGCCTGAAGCCCAGCATGTCCTCCAGGCGGAGCTGCCGGTTCTCGTCGGGCAGCAGGTCCGGGCGGGTGATGCGCACCACCTCGTTGCGCAGCGCCCACAAGGCATACAGGCCCAGGGCCTTGTGGCCGGCGGCGTAAGAGATGATGTCCGCGTCGGCTGCTTCGGGGTTGGAGAAGTCGTAATCCATGCTGTGGTACAGCAGGCTTTCTACGAACCGGCTGGAGGAAATACTGCCTCCCGGGTGCCCCGACATCGGCACGCAGTTGTACATGATGCTGACCAGGGTCCTGAAAACCAGGTTGAGCTCCTCCAGGGCCTTCAGGGACTCGGCATCGGGTTGAAACAGTTGATCTTCAGGGATCGCAGACAGTTGGCAGGCGTAGCCGTTACGCGGTCCCAGATGCATCTCCCCACAGGTCATGACATTGCTCCTTTCTACCTCCCGTGTTTGGCCTACCAATAACTCCAGAGGCGCGCCCGGTTGTCAAGTTGAATCGGTGTTTGACCTGCGGCGGGGCATGGGGGTAGCTTCGGTAGAAAATGGTGCCGATCATCTACAACCTGTTTCCGCGCCTGGCGGGGACCATGGACAGCTGGCTGCTGCATGCCGAACGGGCCTGGGGCATGGGGTTCGGCTGGATCTACCTGAATCCGGTGACTCTCCCGGGTTTGTCCGGCAGCCTTTACTCGGTGAAGGACTTCTACAAGATCAATCCCGATTTTCTGCCTCCGGGAAGCTCCAAAGACGGTCTGTCCGAGTTGCGGCGGGTGCTGGGCTTCATACGCAAGCTGGGGATGAAGCCGGTGATGGATCTGGTGATCAATCACACCGCCATCGACTCGCCGCTGCTCAGGGCCTATCCCAACTGGTATCTGCGAGACGAGAAAGGGGCCGTGGCGCATCCCTACGCCATCGATCCGGCCGACGCCCGCAGGCGGGCCGTGTGGGGAGACCTGGCGGAGATCGACAACGAAAAAAGCGCCGACCTGGATAACCTCTGGGACTACTGGCGCGACCTGGTCCGGTTCTATGTGATGCTGGGCTTCGAGGGGTTCCGCTGCGACGCGGCCTACAAGGTGCCCGCGGTGCTGTGGCGGATGCTGACCGATGAAGCCCGGGAGAGGAATCCCGGCGTGCTCTTCTTTGCCGAGACCCTGGGCTGCAAGCTGGAGCAGGTCAGCGGACTTTCCAACGCCGGATTGGATTATCTGTTCAACTCGTCCAAGTTCTGGAACTTCGATCAGTCCTGGGCGCTGGAGCAGCACGAACAGTTCGGCAGGATCGCCCCGTCGATCAGCTTTCCCGAGTCCCACGACACGCCCCGGCTTTTCGCCGAAACCCGGGGCAACCGGGCCGTTCAGCGGCAGCGCTATCTGCTGGCGGCCATATTCTCAGGCGGAGTGATGATGCCGATCGGCTACGAGTTCGGCTTCAAGCAACCCCTGAACGTAGTGGACACGACACCGGACGACTGGGAAGATACCGGAGTCGACTTCCGCGATTTCATCCGCGAAGTCAATCGGCTCAAGCAGGACACCTGGGTGCTCCAGGAAGAGGGTCACTGGCAGGCCCTGACCCCCTACGATCAACAGGTCATCCTGCTTCAAAAGCGCGCAGACGACGACCGGATGCTGGTTCTGATAAACAAGGACTGGGACAGCCCGAAGTCGATCGACCTTTCGGGGCAGGACTTGGCCTCCGGCGCCAAACTGCGCCGGGTCGCCCCGGACGGTATCCTGGAGGAAACTCCCGTCCCCCAGTCGGTCGAAATGGGTCCCGCCGAGATACTTCTGGTCTGGTGATTATTCCATCGGTACTACGACCTTCCCCGGCTGGCGGGGAGGGGGATCAAGCTCTTTTCTGGTCGGACCCTTCTCGGGCTCCTGGTCGCCGCGGATCTTGTCGGTGATGGTGTCGGCGGCGTCCTTGGCCAGGTCTTTGCCTTTCTCGGCCACGTCCTTGACCTTCTCGGTCACGGAGGCTTTCTCTTTGGCGGTCAGGTTGTTCCACACCAGGTAGCCGACGTAGCCCGCGGCAACCAGGACGGCCAGAATTATCAGTTTCTTGATCATGGTTTTCCCCGGGGTCAGAGCGAGCCCAGCAGGTCCAGCAATTTCTTTACGGCTTCCTTCTTTCCGCTGTTCATGCGTACGATGATCTGCAACGGGCCGCGCTGTAGGATGCCGCCTTCCCCCTGGTTGCGAAGTAGCGAGTCGACGTGGCGGGTCTTGGGGTGCTCCACCAGTTCCCGGGCCTGGTCGGCGTCGCCGCAATGGAACACCGAGATGCGGAACACGGTGTCGCCCTTCTTGGCCAGAAATTCGCTGGGCTTGCAACCGTGACGCGAGGCCTTGGGCTTCTCCTTGGAGATCACATAGTCCCGGTTATAGAGGGCCCAGAAGACGTCGGTGGCCTTCCTCAGCTGGCTCTGTTCCGCGGGCACCTTGGGCTCGTCGCGTTTTTCACAGGCACACGACAGCATCAGTGCCGCCGCCAGCAGGCACAGGCGGGCTGAACTCATGTCACTCCTTGATCAGCGAGTCGAAGGCTTCATCGATCTCGCGTGGATCGGCGGAAGACTCGCCCTCGTGGAAGGCGTAGTAGCCTTCCTTCATCGCCAGCAGATCCGAGAAGGCGTCCTTGCCCTTCCGGCCGGCCAGGTCGGCGTGGGTAATCTCGCCCTGGTTCATGAACAGCGAACCGGCCTGCTCCTTCTCCTTGGCATTGATCTCGATGCGGCCCGATTTCTGGTTGGCGTGCAGGAAGCAGAGCACGTCGACCAGCTCGGTCTCGCGGAAGGGGCCGGAGATGGACGGCGCGGCCGGCTCGGTGGGGGCCACGGTTTCCCCCTCGGGAATCTCGCCGGCCAGTTCCTTGCCCTCCTGGTCGAAGGAGTCGCGGATGGTGACTTCCTTCTCCTCGCCGCTTTCCTCGTCGACACCCTTGACGTGCAGGATGCCGTTGGCGTCGATCTCGAAGGCCACCTTGATCTTGGAGGAAAAACGCTCGGAGCCCCGCAGGTTGCCCAGCACGATCTCCCCCAGGCGCACGTTCTCGGAGGCCACCGGGTTGTCCCCCTGGAGGATGACCATCCGGGCGGTGGTCTGGGCGTCGCGGTGGGTGGTGAACACGTGCTCCTTGCGCACCGGCACCTTGGTGTTGCGGGGAATCAGGGGATACAGGCGGTTGCCGACGATGTTGATCCCCAGGGTGATGGGGGTGACGTCCAGCAGCAGGGCCCCCTTGCCCTCGCGGAGCATGGAACCCTCGCGGGCCGCGCCCTCGGCCACCGCGGTGTCGGGATCGATCCCCGCCGCGGCCGGGCGCCCGAAGAACTCCTCCACCATCTGGCGCAGCAGCGGCATGCGGGTCTGCCCGCCCACCAGGATCACGTCGCTCAGGTCCTCACGCTTAACCCGCGCTTCTTCCAGGGTGCGGGCGCAGATCTTGATTGAGCGTTCGATCAGCGGCCTGGTCATTTCCTCCAGCTTCGCGCGAGTGAGCTCGGTGGCCAGGGAATCCTCACCGACCAGGCGCGGCAGGTAAACGGCGCACTGCTCGGTATGGGTCAGCTCCTTCTTGGTTTTCTCGGCTGCGTCCCGCAGGCGGTGCCAGGACAGCGGGAAGTTGCGCAGCTTGATCCCGGTGGACTGTTCGAAGTGGTTGGATAGCTCGTCGCAGATCATGCCGTCGAAGTCGTCGCCGCCCAGGAAGGTGTCCCCGTCGGTGGCCAGGACCTCGTAGACGGTTTCCTGGATGCGGATGAGCGAGATGTCGAAGGTGCCCCCGCCGAAGTCGTAGACCGCCACTACCCGATCGTCTCTCCCGGTGCTTTGCAGGCTGAGCGCGGCGGCGGTCGGCTCGTTCAGCAGCCGCAGCACCCGCAGATCGGCTTCCCCGGCCGCACGCTGGGTGGCTTCGCGCTGGGCGTGGTTGAAATAGGCCGGGACGGTTATCACCGCCTCCTCGGGAGTGATGCTGAAGCGCTTGGCCGCCAGCTCCTTCAGCGCCTTGAGGATCATCCCCGAAATCTCCTCGGGGGTGTAGCGGTTGTCTCCCAGCTGCACCAGGACTCCGCCGCCGGCGGGGTTTTCCATGATGTGGTAGGGGTACATGTTGCGGGCCTTCTGGACGACGTTGTCCGAGTACCAGCGGCCGATGAGCCTTTTTGCGGCGTAGGCCGTCCGGCCCGGAACCGCGGCCCCCAGGGCTACGGCTTCCCGCCCGGTCCAGATGGTTTTGCCTTCACCCATGGTGATCACCGAGGGGAACAGGTGCTGCCCTTGCTCGTCCTGCAGCAGCATGGGCTTGCCGTCCTTGATAATGGCCACAACACAGTTCGTGGTGCCGAGATCGATACCCAAAACGGGCGATGACATGAGCTACCTCACGTGGTCAATTCCTCGTAAGCCTTGGTCAGTTGCCTAAACAACTCTTCGAGAACCTTCTGGTCGGCTTTGGACACCTTACCAAAGTAACGGTCCGGGTGGAAGCGATCCACCAGCTGAAAATAGGCCCGACGGATTTCGTCCAGCGGGGCCTCCTGGTCGACTCCCAGCAGGGCGTGCCGGGAATCCTCGCCGCGCTGCAGTATTGCCCGGGCGTCACCGATCACCTGCGCGCCGGGGGCGGGCTGGGCCTGCTGCTGGTGCGAGCTGATGAAATCGGAGAGCACCCGCTTGAGCTCGTCCAGCGGCATGCGGAACTCCACTCCCACGCCGTAGCGCGGGGCCCCGGTGATGGGATCCGGGCTAGGGGCGTCTGAGGAGTGCACCACCTTGCCCAGCAGGGTGCAGCGCTCGCCGTGGACCGGGTGCACCAGGGTGACCGCGGTCTCCTCACCCTTGCTTAGCGGGCGACTGGTGTAGACGAACATGCCGCCGAAGGAGATATTGTGGGTGAACTCCTTGATCAGGTGGGTGAGTGTGTCGAAGGCAATGGGGAACGACTGGTCGATGCGCTCGGTTTCGCGGCGTTCGGCGCCGGTTTTTGGTGCCGTGCCGTTTGGTGCGGCACCGGTGGGTTCCGGTTTGGGCTCTGGTGCGGTTTCGGGCACGGGCACGCGCGCGGGCTCGTCTTTGGGCACGGGTGTCGGTTTTGGTTCCGGTTCGGGCGGTGGTTTTGGTGCGCGCAGGGGGACGGCTTTGGGGTGGGGGGCGCGGTGTTCGATGGTGGGGGAGAGGGTGGGAAGGTTCTCCCAGGCGGGGCCGTCGGGGCCTTCCGCCGGCGGGGGGACCAGGTCGGCGTCCGGCTTCCAGTGGTGCAGCACCGGCTCGGTGACCGGGGGGGTCCAGTCCTCGCCCTGGATGGTGAAGGCGGCGGTTTCTCCGGTGCTTTCTTCTTCATCCTCCGGCTCCGGCCCGGCCTCATCGGGCCGCAGCAGGCGGTCCAGCCGCTCGAGGGTTTCCGGCTGCAAAGCGTGAAAAGCCACCGCAAAACCCTCGGGGGTCTTGCGGACCACCTCCCCGATCAAATCCACCGAGTTGCCTGCTTCCTCGAGCTTTAAAGTGATCTCCTCCGGCGGGGACTGCTGGTCGGTCAGCACAAAGGCCCCCAGCTCGGACACCTGCTCGACCCGGCCTTCATGTTCGACTCCGTCTATCTCGAACAGAATGCGCACAAACTGGTATTGAATGGAATAAGTGAACGAATGTCAACAACTACGGTTGCCTGCGGGATTGGGATAGTGTAGGGTTAGGGCGTCGGTTGAGTCAGTTTGTGCGCTGGTTGAAGCAGGGGCAGCGGTCGCAGGAGAAGCCTCTCCAAGGGCTCTGGGCCACGAACTGGAGGCAGTCGGCGTAGCAGGGACAGTCTATTTTGCGATGGGACTGGACCTCGTGGAAGGTCAGGGGCTCGTGCTTGCGGGGGCGGGCGCCCTGGCGGAGGAGGTAGATCCTGTAGATCTCGGCTTCTGGCATTGCACCGTAAAGGTTAATGGATTTCGTGAAATAGCGCAAGTGGCGGATTTTAAATGGCTTCTTTTGAAGGATTTTCGGGTTCCGATTTCGACGCGTTCGAGGAGAAGAAGTGGGGCTCGAATGCCTTCAACCGCGAGCGGTTGGAGGTGAAGCTGAAGCTCAGCGCCCTGGGGAACGAATTGAAGGGAGAGTTCCAGGAGGGGCTGCCGGAGTTGCAGATGGGCTTGACCGAGGAGCGGCCGTCGATCTTCAATCAGCACCGGGTGAACGATCTGACGTTGTTTTTCTTCCGCAACGAGAAGGAGCGCCGGGCGCTGGGGGGGATTCTGGACAAGGCCAAGAGCATCGCCGACATCGTGCAGGATACCGCCGCTCACCACCGGCACATCAACATGGGGGTTCGGGTGGGTCACCAGGGGCTGGAGGCGGGGCTGTGGCTGCACAAGGACGCCTGGGTGGACTGGAAGAACGTGGTCCAGCGCTGCAGCGAGCACTGGGAACGCGACAAGCTGGGCGAAGTGGTCGAGGATTTGCCGGAGTCGATCCGTTTCGGGCGCGGAGCGGGTCTGGCTACGGACGCGCCGCCGGCCAAGCAGGTCCCGCCGGACGAGATCCTCGGCGGTTTCGAAAACGCCGACCCCTGGACGGTTTTCGGCGATAGTTTCGATCGCGGCGATCCCCGGCTGCAGTCGGGGGATCTGACCGGGGAGCTGGCCGGCCTGTTTGCCGCGCTGGTTCCGCTGTACGACTTCATCGGTTGGCGGCGGGACAACGACTTCCACCAGTTGAAGGAAGTGATCAAGGAGCAGAAGGAGAAGGCCGTCCGGAAGTTCAAGTCGCTGCAGAAGGGCGATTCGGTGAGGGTGTTGAAGGGTCTTGCGGCTGGTCACGTTGGCGTGGTTGACTCAATAGAGCGGAAGGGCGTGGTGAAGGTGCGGCTGGGAGCCATGCTGGTCTCGTTACGGATTGAGGAGCTGGGCAAGCCGTAACAACGACAGGAGGTACTCCGTGCTGGTTCGAGTTGTGCTGATCGGGCTTTTGGCCACGGCCTGGGCGCTTCCCGCGCAGGCCCAGAGCACCCGGATAGCCCTGTGGAGGCTGAAACCCCTGGGCCTGGACGCGACTACCGCCGACCGGCTGGAGGTTCTGCTGCGGGCGGAGATATCCCGTTTGAAGGGTTTCTCACAGCAGACCAAGCAGCGCACCGAGGCGATCCTGGCCCGGCCGCGCAATGCAGAACTGAACAAGTGCGGGGGCGAGACCGCCTGCCTTTGCCAGATCGGAAAGGCGCTGGGAGTCGAAAAGCTGGTAACCGGGGTGATCGGCGGGCTGGGAGACGACTACACTTTCGACCTCAAGCTGGTTGACATCGGATCCTGCCGCGAGGAGCGGCGCATCAACGAAGCGCTCAGCGGCCGCGAGGACCTGCTGATCGGCGCCATCCGCCAGGCCCTGTGCAAGCTGGTGGTCCCCGAGCTGTTCGTGGGTTCGATCGGCATCGACGTTCCGGTAAAAGGCGCCCGGGTGCTGATCGACGACAAGCCGGTGGGCATGACCCCGCTGGCCGCGCCGGTGGGCGGCCTGAAACCGGGGACCCACAAGCTGCAGATAAACAAGGAGGGCCTCTCCACCTTCGAGGACAGCGTCCCGGTGCGCTTCCAGGTGGTTACCCGCGTCAAGGTCGACCTGGTTCGCTCGACGCTGCTGGGCCTCTCTTATGAAGAAGAGGAAAAACCGGAAGAAACCCCCAAACCCGAGATCGTAAAACCGGTGAAAAGGGAAGGCTCGCCGTTGATCCGCATCCTGGCCTGGACCTCGGCGGGCCTGGCGGGGGCGGCGGTCATCGGGGCCTCTTTGGCCGGCTGGCGCTCCAACGTGGCCGAGCGCGAGGTGGAGGACGCCGCGGAAGACGGCGCGCTGACCTCGGGGCACCAGGACACCATCAACCGCGGCGAGACGTTCGCCAGCCTGTCCAACGTCGGCTGGGGCGTAGCCGGCGGCGCCGCGGTGCTTTCGCTGGTCCTCTTTCTGGTGGATTCCTTTTCCGACGGCGGAGTCGCCGCACCCACGTTGGCCCCAACCGTGACCAAGGAAGGCGGAGGCGCAGTGCTGCAATGGTCATTCTGAGGCTTCTCCTGGCGGTCGCCCTGGCCGCCCTGCTGCTTTCGGGCTGCAAGTTCGATCCGGCGGTTTACGGGCTGGGTTATCAGCCCTGCGACACCACCGCCGATTGTGATGCCGGCGGGATGGTGTGCCTTAAGGGCCTGTGCGTCCCGGATTGCCAGGGCGCCTACACGGTGGCCTGGCTCGAGCCCGAGTCCGAGGAAACCGTTGGTTGGATCTGCCCCGGAGCCCGGTGCAACGTGTTAGACAACCAGGAACTGGGCGTGAAATATCTGGACGTGGCCCTGCCCCCCGGGACCTTCCTCGATCTCTTTTCAGAGAAGAGTTCCGTCGAATACTGCAGCCGGGTGGTGATCCGCTTCTCGATCCTGGCTCCGGACACCGGCGAGCCTCAGGGGCTGGAGCTGTCGGTTGTAATCCGGGGCCGGGAGGCAACCGGATTAGTGCCCGGTGTGCTGACTTTGACCAAGCATAAAAAAGAAGAGGACGTCTACAGACAGTTTCTTCAGAACACCTATTTCTATGTGGTTGACACCGACATCTTCGCCTGGCCGGTCAGTCTGCGGCTGGTGCCCATCGCCAACAACACCACCGCCTTCTTCTGGATCCGTGATTTCGAGATGTCCTGTTGTAACTAAGACCGGAACCCGTCCATCGCCTTGGTGACCCGCTCCTTGAGCTCCTTGATGTCGCGGTAGGAGGTCAGGTTGGCGCGCTTGGCCAGCTCGCGCAGGCGCTCCATTTTCCATTTGTTCATCGCCAGCAGAATGTGCAGGTCGCGGTAGTGCTTGGCCAGGCGGGTGACGAAGGAGCGGATCAATCCGCGCTCCTCGCGGGGCAGGGCCACGAAGCGGACGCCCATGCGCCCCTTGCGCCGGCCCTTGACCGGCGGCTTGCTCCAGGCCACCTCGGCCATGGCAACGATGCGCTTGGCCGACCCGGGCAGGGAGAAGTTCACCGTGACCATCTTTCCCTTGGAGGGGATCTTTTCCGACCAGACCGACATCCCCCCGATCCCGACTTCCAGACCCTTGCCCATGTGCTTCTGGCCTTCGATCTCGAACTGCACCGGCCGGTTCAAAGGAGCCCGTGGGGTTTTCCTGCGTTTTCTCAGGTGGTAAGCCACGGCCGGATAGTAGCAGTTGTCAACTTGCGACTCAAGCCAAAGAAAGGCTTGACAACCCAATCACAAGATAATTAGATGATGCCGCGCGATGCGCGGAGGTGCCGCAAATGCTGGGATACGAAGCGGTTATCTTGCTTCTGGCCATTGCGGGCACGATCGCAGTTGTTTTCGTGGGCCTGTCCCGATTCCTGGGGCCTCGCAACGCAAACCGGAGAAAGACTTCACCGTACGAGTGCGGTGTGCCGCCGGTGGGCGGCGCCCGCGAGCGGTTTCCCGTGCGATTCTACCTGGTTGCCATGCTGTTCATCCTCTTTGATATCGAGGTTGTTTTCCTGTATCCGTGGGCTCGTCTGTTTAGGGAACTGGGGGTGGTCGGGTTCGTGGAGATGGCGTTGTTCATTATGGTGTTGCTGGTCGGATTGATCTACGCCTGGCGCAAGGGCGCCCTGGAGTGGGAGTGAGAGACAAGCCCCCGGGAGATCCCTCGGGTCGCGTCACGCTGGCCGACCTGAACGAGGCTGCGGAGATGGTGCGGGAGTTGAAGAAACCCGGCGCCGCGGCCAAGTTCGTCAACTGGTCGCGGAAGCACTCGCTGTGGCCCATACCCTTCGGCACCGCCTGCTGCGCCATCGAGTTCATGGGGATGGTGGGATCGTCTTTGGACCTCTCCCGGTTCGGGGCCGAGTTCGTGCGCTTCTCGCCCCGGCAGTGCGACCTGATGATAGTGGCCGGGACAATCACCAACAAGATGGCCCCGGTGCTCAAGACCATCTACGAGCAGATGGCCGAGCCCAAGTGGGTGATCTCCATGGGCGCCTGCGCCTGCACCGGGGGCATGTTCAATACCTACTCGGTGCTGCAGGGCTGCGACCGGATCATCCCGGTGGACTACTATGTGCCCGGGTGCGCTCCCCGGCCGGAGGCGGTGATGTACGCGATCCTTCAGTTGCAGGAGCGCATCGGAAACGAAACCGGGGTGCTCAGTTCCAAGGAGCGGCACCGGGAGGCCTGGATACGCGGCGTGAAGGGCCGGGGCCGGACACCCAAGGATCAGCTGCTGCGCGGAGGCGGCGAGTGAACCAGCAGGCCCAACCGGCGATCGAGCGGCTGAAGAACACTCTGGGCGGCAAGATCCAGGAAGTGTACGAGGATGGTCGCGGCCTGGTCGTGCGGGTCGGGCTGGATTCCGTCCCCGCCGTCCTGGAGGCGCTGCGTTCGGACGCGTCCAGTCCGTTCGACATGCTGACCGACATAACCGCGGTGGACTGGTCCCGCTGGACGGAGGAGACCGGAATGCAGCCGCAGGCCAGGTTCAGCCTGTACTACAACCTGTATTCCGTCTCCGCGGCCGTCCGGCTGTTCGTGGAGTCCTGGCTGGAAGACGGGCAGGAGGCTCCCAGCGCGACGCCTTTGTACGCCAGCGCCAACTGGGCCGAGCGCATCGTGTTCGACATGTTCGGGATCCGGTTCTCCGGGCACCCCGACTTGCGGAGGATCTATCTGCCGGATGACTTCGAGTACTCCCCCCTGCGCAAGGAGTTTCCGCGGCGGGGAGTCGATCCGCAGGATTTCCCCCAGGAGTGAAGCGGACGGTGAAAGAGGCGTTTCCCAGATCGGTCGAATGCGAGGAGAAGCTGGACCTGTGCGCCGAGCGCATGATCCTCAACTGGGGGCCCTCGCATCCCGCTACCCACGGAACGTTGCGGGTGGTCTTGACCCTGGAAGGCGAGACTATAGTCAAATGCGACACCGAGATCGGCTACCTGCACCGCGGGCTGGAAAAGCTGGCCGAGGACTGGACTTACAACCAGATAGTCAACATCTCCGACCGGCTGAACTACTGCTCTGTGTTCATCAACAATGTGGGCTGGCACCAGGCTTGCGAGAAACTGTTCGGGATTCAGGTTCCTCCCCGGGCGACGTACCTGCGCACCATCATGTCCGAGGTCGCCCGCATAGCCGACCACATGGTGTGCATCGGCCCCAACTGCGTGGACATCGGGGTACTGACCCCCTTCTGGTACACCTGGAACCTGCGGGAGATGGCCTATGACCTGCTGGAGCTCGTCACCGGGGCGCGCATGACCACCGCCTTCACCCGGGTGGGCGGCCTGGCCGCCGACGCGCCCGAGGGCCTGGAGGAGAGGATCACCAAGGTGTTTTTGCCCGAGGTCTACCGGGTGATGGACGAGCTGGACAGCCTGCTTTCCAAGAACCGCATCTTCAACGACCGGACCCGCGGGGTCGGGGCGCTGAGCAAGGAGGAGGCGGTTTCCTACGGGTGGACCGGCCCCTGCCTGCGGGCTTGCGGGGTGGCCTACGACGTGCGCGCGGCCAATCCCTACCTGGCATACGGCGACGTCGACTTCGACATCCCGGTGGGCGGGCACGGGGACACTTACGACCGGCTCTTCGTGCGGGTGGAGGAATGCCGGCAGTCGGCGCGGATCATCGAGCAGGCGCTTTCGAAGCTGCCCGACGGGCCGGTCAACGCCGACGACAAGCGGGTGGTGCTGCCCAAGAAGGACGACGTGTACGGTCACATCGAGGGGCTGATCCACCACTTCGAGATCGTCATGTTTGGGCCCAAGGCGCCGGCGGGAGCGCAGTGCTACGACTCGGTCGAGGGCGCCAACGGCGAGCTGGGCTTCACCATCGTGAGCAACGGGACCAACAAGCCCTACCGCATGCACGTGCGCCCTCCCTGTTTCTACGTGTTTTCCGCGCTGCCCCGCCTGATGGTCGGCCGGCTGCTGGCCGACCTGCCCGCGGTGGTGGCCAGTTTGAACATTATCGCCGGAGAGCTGGACCTGTGAGCGAGGCGGATGCAAAAGTGAAGGTCAAGCCGGAGACCGAGAAGGCCATAGACGACCTGATCAAACGCTATCCGGTCCGCGAAGCGGCGCTGATCCCCGCCTTGCACGAGGTCCAGGACGATCTGGGCTGGATGCCGGTTTGGGCCATGGACTGGGTGGCCGACAAGCTGGGCCTGCCGCGGGTGCGGGTGTACGGGGTGACCTCCTACTACACCATGTTCCGGCGCGAGAAACCCGGCAAGCACCGCCTGGAGATCTGCACCAACGTGTCCTGCTGCTTGATGGGCGCCGAGCACCTGCGCGACTATTTGTGCAAGAAGCTGGGAATCAAAGCCGGGGGAACCACCGCGGACGGGCGCATCACCCTGGAGGAAGTCGAGTGCCTGGGCTCCTGCGGCACCGCGCCGGTGATGATGGTCGACGACGAGTACCACGAGAACCTGACCCCGGAGAAGGTGGACACCATCCTCTCGGACCTGGAACTCCGCGACAAGGGGGGTTCCGATGGCTGAGAAAGTGCTCACCGCCCGGTTCGAGAAGCTGGATTCCCATCGCCTGGAGAGCTACGAGCGCGACGGCGGGTATAAGGCGCTCAAGAAGGCGCTTTCCATGAAGCCCGAGGAGGTCATCGCGACGGTCAAGACCTCCGGGCTGCGCGGGCGCGGCGGGGCCGGGTTCCCCGCGGGCATGAAATGGGGCTTCGTGCCCAAGGAGTCCGAAAAACCGAAGTACCTGTGCGTCAACGCCGACGAGGGCGAGCCGGGGACCTTCAAGGACCGCTACATCATGGTCCTGGATCCCCACGCGCTGATCGAGGGCGCCATCATCACCTGCTACGCCTTCGGCGCGCACACCGCCTACATCTACGTGCGCGGCGAGTTCAAAAAGCCCCAGAAGCGGCTGGAGTCAGCCCTGGAGGAGGCCCGCCGGGCGGGTTACCTGGGAAAGAACATCCTCGAGTCCGGCTACGACGTGGACATCTGGGTGCATCCCGGCGCGGGCTCGTACGTCTGCGGCGAGGAAACCGCGCTGATCGAATCCAACGAGGGCAAGCGCGGCATGCCGCGGCTCAAGCCGCCCTTCCCGGCGGTGGTGGGCCTTTTCGGCGGACCCACGGTGGTCAACAACGTCGAGACGCTGGCCTACGTGCCCCACGTGATCAACCGGGGGCCGGAATGGTTCGCCTCCATGGGGCCGGAAAAGAACGGGGGCACCAAGCTGTTCGGGGTTTCCGGGCACGTGAAGAAGCCCGGGCTTTACGAGCTTCCCATGGGGACTCCCTTGAGGGAGATCATCTACGGTATCTGCGGCGGGATCCGCGGGGACAAGCAGCTGAAAGCGGTCATCCCCGGCGGGTCGTCCACTCCCGTGCTCAAGCCCGACCAGATCGACGTTAATATGGACTTCGACTCGTTGGCGGGCATCGGCTCCATGTTCGGCTCCGGCGGGATCATCGTCATGGACGAGACCACCTGCATCGTGCGGGTGGCGGCCCGGTTGGCCAGGTTCTACGCCCACGAGTCCTGCGGGCAGTGCACTCCCTGCCGGGAGGGGACGCCGTGGATTGCCAAGATACTTCAGCGGATCGAGGAAGGGCACGGGAGGGAAGGGGATATCGAGCTGATCCTCGATATTTGCGACAACATTCAGGGCAATACCGTCTGCCCGGCCGGGGATGCCTGTGCTATGCCGGTCAGGGCGTTTATTCAGCAGTTTCGGGAGGAGTTTGAGGAGCATATTAAACAGAAGAAGTGTCCGATTGGTAGGGTTCCGGCGCCCTGGTAAGAAACCGGGCGCGGACGCGGACGCGGACGCGGGATTTAGATGGCTAAGTTGGTAATAGACGGCAGAGAGATCGAGGCTAAGGACGGGCAGAGTGTTTTGCAGGCGGCGCTCGATCACGGGATTCATATTCCGCATCTCTGCTACCATCCGGCGCTCAAGGTCGTGGGGTCTTGCCGGATGTGCCTGATCGAGATCGAGAAGGTGCCCAAGTTGCAGGTGGCTTGCGGGACGGCGGTGCGGGACGGGATGGTGGTGAGCACCAACAGCGAGCGGGTCAGGAAGGCCCGGCGGGGGGTGCTGGAGTTCTTGCTGATCAACCATCCGCTGGACTGCCCGGTGTGCGACCAGGCCGGGGAGTGCCGGTTGCAGGACTACTGCTTCGAATACGGGCAGGCCGGGAGCCGCTACCAGGAAGACAAGCGTACTTTCCCCAAACAGGACCTGGGGGCCACCCTGGTGCGGGACATGAACCGCTGCATCCACTGCACCCGCTGCATCCGCTTCCTGCGCGACGTGGCCGGGGCGGAGGCTTTCACCCTCTACGAGCGGGGCAACCGCACCCAGGTGGGCACCTACCTGCAAGCACCGGTGGAGTCGCCATATTCGCTGAACCTGGTGGAGGTCTGCCCGGTGGGGGCGCTGACCTCCAAGCATTTCCGCTTCAAGGGCCGCTCGTGGCTCATGGAGAAGACCCGCACGCTGTGCGCGGGCTGCTCGCGGGGCTGCAACGTCTATGCCTGGTCGCACAAGGGTCGGGTGCTGCGCCTGACCGCGGCGGAGAACCAGAAGGTCAACCGCATCTGGTTGTGCGACTACGGCCGGCTGAGCATCGACGCGGTTTATGCCGATGACCGCCTCAAAGACGCCCTGCGGATGGGCGACTGCGTCGGCCTGGATGCGGCCCTCGACGAGGCGGCGGCCAAGCTGAAAAAGTACAAAGACGACGGCGCAGAAATCGGCGTGGTGGCCTCCGCCCGGTTGACCAACGAGGACAATTACGCAATCCGCAAGCTGGCCCGCGAGGTACTGGGCACCAAGCACCTGGCGTTCGCAGAAGGCCGGGAAGACGACCGGCCCTTCGAGCCCTCCGACCGGCCGTTGCCCGAGTGGTTCCAGCGCGAGGACCAGACGCCCAACAGCTGGGGCGCCCGCGACATCATCATGAGCACCGAACAGGAAGGCGATGTAGACGGCATGATCGATAAAGCCCGAAAGGGCGATCTGAAGGCCCTGTTGGTCTTTGGCGAGGACCTCACCAGGGTGACCGGCGAGGATAAAGTGGTCGAGGCCGAGTTCCTCTTCGTGGCCGACACGCACAAGACCCGCACGGTGGAACTGGCGCACATCGCCGTGCCCGAGGCGGCCTTTCTGGAAAAGGGTGGCACCTATACCAATGAAGAAGGCCGGGTGCAGAGACTGCGGCCGGCGGTGGCGCCGTCGGGATGCGCCCGCTCGGCCTGGCAGACCGCGCAGGAACTGGCCAGAAGGATGGGGGCCGACTGGCAGTACCGGGCCACCGCTGAGGTCACCGCGGAGATCTCCGCCAAGGTGCCGGGTTACCAGGATGTGGACTATATCGAGATGCCCGATGAGGGCCTGATGGTGGAGCACGCATGATGCCCGAGTGGGTACAGGCCGTACTGACCAGCAAGTGGACCTGGGCGGTCCTCGCCCTGGTGGTGGCCTATTGCCTTACCCTGGTGGGTATCATCGTGTACACCTGGCTGGAGCGGCGGGGCGCCGCCTTCATCCAGCGTCGGCCCGGACCCAACCGCCGGGGGCCCTACGGCATCGTGCAGGCGGTGGCCGACGCGGTGAAGCTGGCCACCAAGGAGGACGTGGTCCCCGCCGGGGCCAACAAGTGGCTGCACGCCTTAGCCCCGATGATCGGGATGACCGTGGCCCTGACCATCATCGCGGTGATTCCCTTCTCGGGCGACTTCGAGCTGTTCGGCCAGACCTTCCGGCTGCAGATCGCCGATATGAACTTCGGCTTTATTTTCATCCTGGCCATCTCGTCTCTGGCGGTTTACGGCGTGGCCCTGGGTGGCTGGTCCTCCAACAACAAATACTCCTTGCTGGGCAGCCTGCGCTCCGGCGCCCAGATGATCTCCTACGAGATCTCCCTGGGGCTGGCGCTGGTGGGCGTGCTGCTGATCTACAACACGGTCAAGCTGGACGAGATGGTCAACGCCCAGGCCGGGGCCATCTGGCACTGGGGCGTGATCCAGGCCCCGATGGCCTTCCTGATATTCCTTACCGCCAGCTACGCCGAGGCCAACCGGGTGCCCTTCGACCTGGTGGAGGCCGATTCGGAGATCGTGGCGGGGTTCCACACCGAGTACTCCTCTTTGCGCTTCGGTCTTTTCTACATGGGCGAGTACGTGCACATGGCGGTCTCGGCCGTGCTGACCGTGGTGCTTTTCTTCGGAGGCTGGCACATTCCCTGGGTGGAGGAGATCTGCGGAGCCGCGCCGTATGCGACCCTGTTCCCCTGGTTCCTGTTCGGCGCGACGCTGGTATGTCTGGTGATTGCCTGGGACGCCGCCCGCCCCCGGCGCCGGGTGCACACCAAGGGCAACCTGCTGCTTTCTTTCCTGCTGGTTTGCGCTGCCCTGGGCGCGGCGGCTTCAGGCTTGCTTTACCTGAGCTACGACGTGCCGGCCGAGGTGCCCTGGCTGGCTTCGATCTGCGGGATGCTGACCCAGGTCATCGTGCTGGTCTTGAAGTTTGCATTCTTCTTCTGGCTGTTCATCTGGGTGCGCTGGACCCTGCCGCGGTTCCGCTACGACCAGTTGATGAAGCTGGGCTGGAAGATCATGTTGCCGTTGGCGTTGTTGAATATCGGAGTCACGGGCGCGCTCGTGCTCCTGGGATGGCTGTAATGGGCGTCAAGCAGATAAACCGGCCCCCGAAGAACCTGTGGGAGCGGCTCTACGTCTTCGAGATCGCCCGGGGTCTGGGAATCACCCTCAAACACGCCCTGCTGTCCTGGTTCAAGCCGGGGCACATGCCTACCTACGAATACCCCGAGGTCAAGCGGCCGGTGGCCGAGCGCTTCCGCGGCCGGCACCGCATCCGCCGGCGCCCGGACGGGTCGCCGATGTGCGTGGCCTGCTATTGCTGCCAGACGGTCTGCCCGCCCCAGTGCATCGATATAACCGCCGAGGAGTCCGACGATCCCGCCGTGGAGAAGCGGCCCAAGGAGTTCAAGATCAACTTGCTGCGCTGCATCTTCTGCGGAATGTGCGTGGAGGCCTGTCCCAAGGACGCCATCTACATGAGCCACGACTACGAGCTGGCCAACCGCACCCGCGAGCAGCTGCAGCTCGGCCTCGAAGATCTACTCGAGGACGAGCAGGAAGGGGAGGGCTGACCATGTGGGAGGCGCTCTTCTTCTGGGGTTTCGGCGGGCTGGCCGCGGTGATGGCGGTGCTGGTCATCACTCTGAAGAATCCGATTCACAGCGCGTTAGCGCTGATCGGAAACATGTTCTGCCTTGCTGCGCTGTTTGCGCTTCTGGACGCCCACTTCCTGGCGGTCGTCCAGGTGCTGGTGTACGCCGGGGCCATAATGGTCCTGTTCATGTTCGTAATTATGCTACTCAACCTCAAGGCCGACGAGTTGGGCCGCGCCCGGCGCACGCTGGCCAAGGGGCTGGGCCTGGTGCTGCTCGGCTGGGTGGCCGTGCGCTTTTTGGCCGAGTTCAAGGGTGAGGCTCTGGCGCTGCCCGAGGTGACCGGGGAGTACGGGACCCTGGAGTCGATCGGGCGTTTGATCTTCGGGCCCCAGATCCTGCCGTTCGAGGTGGCCTCGGTGCTGCTGCTGGCGGCTATTCTGGGCGCGGTGGCCATCGCCAAGAAGAGGCTGTGGTGAGGAGAATATGGAGATAACCGTACACCACTACCTGATCCTGTCGCTGGTCCTGTTTGCGCTGGGCGTGGCCGGGGTGCTGGTGCGGCGTAACGCGCTGATTCTGCTGATGTCGATCGAGCTGATGCTCAATGCCGCCAACCTGGCGCTTCTGGCCTTTGCCCGCTCGATGGGTGACGAGACCGGTCACGGGTTGGCGTTGTTCGTCATGGTGGTGGCGGCCGCCGAGGCGGCGGTGGGCCTGGCGCTGGTGCTGGCCATTTTCCGCCACCGCCGGACGGCGAACGTGGACGAGGTGAGGTCGCTCGAGGGATAGGAACGAATGACGCACGACACCTCCATGCTGCTGTGGATCCCCTTACTGCCGCTCATCGGCGCGGTGATCAACGGCCTGTTCGGCCGGCGCCTGGGCGACAAGGCGGTGTCCTTCATCGGCTGCGCCACGGTGGGGGTGGCTTTCCTCCTGGGAGTGATCGCCAGCATCAAGGTGTTCGGGTCCCACGGCGAGGACCGGATGGTGCAGCTGGTCTACTCCTGGATCACCGCCGGGAGCATCGACATATCGGTCAGCTTCGTCCTGGACGCCCTGTCGACGGTCATGGTGCTGGTGGTGGCCGGGGTCAGCTTCATCATCCACATATACTCGATCGGCTACATGCAGGGGGATCCCGGCTATTCGCGCTACTTCTCTTTCTTGAACCTGTTCGTCTTCAGCATGCTGATCCTGGTGCTGGGCGACAGCCTGCCGGTGCTTTTCGTGGGTTGGGAAGGCGTGGGCCTGTGCTCCTACCTGTTGATCGGCTTCTGGTTCGAAGAGAAGGAGAAAGCCTCGGCGGGCAAGAAGGCCTTCATCGTCAACCGCATCGGCGATCTGGGGTTCCTCATAGGCATGTTCATTCTCTTCGGGGCCGCCGGCACCCTGTCGGTGGACGGGCTGCGCGAGGCCGCCGGCTCGGGGGTGTTCTCCACCGGCGTGCTCACCGCCGCCTGCATCCTGCTGTTCGTGGGCGCCACCGGCAAGAGCGCCCAGATACCATTGTATGTCTGGCTGCCGGATGCCATGGCTGGTCCCACGCCGGTCAGTGCGCTGATCCACGCCGCCACCATGGTAACCGCCGGCGTGTACATGGTGGCCCGGCTGTCGTTCCTCTACTCGCTGGCCCCGACGGCCTCGGCCATCGTGGCCCTGGTGGGCGGGTTCACCGCCCTGTTTGCCGCCACCATCGGCATCACCCAGCGGGACATCAAGAAGGTGCTGGCCTATTCCACCGTCTCGCAGCTGGGCTACATGTTCGTGGGCGTGGGGGTCGGCGCCTACTTCGCGGGCATCTTCCACCTGATGACCCATGCCTTCTTCAAGGCCTGCCTGTTCCTCTGCTCCGGAGCGGTGATCCACGCGCTGTCCGGCGAGCAGGACATCCTGAAGATGGGCGGTCTGCGCAAGAAGCTCAAGTGGACCTACTGGACCTTCCTGTTTTCCACCCTGGCCATCGCCGGCTGCCCGCCGTTTTCCGGTTTTTTCTCCAAGGACGAGATCCTGTGGAAGGCGCTGTCTTCGGCTTCCCACGCCGGATGGGCCTCCGGCTGGGTGCACCTGCTGGCCTACCTGATGGGCCTGGCCGGCGCGGCCATCACCGCCTTCTACATGTTCCGGCTGGTGTTTCTGACCTTCCACGGGAAGTCCCGGCTGGATCCGTCAGTGCATGTTCACCATGAAATGAAGGTGATGAGCTGGCCGCTGGCGGTGCTGGCCGGTCTGGCGGTGATCGGCGGCTGGGTGGGCGCCTCGTTGTTCGGCATCCACGGGTTCGCCCACTTCACTGACCCGGTGCTGGGCTCGGCCCAGGAGCAGGCGGTGGCTTTGAAGGACTTCGCCCACTCCCACGGGGCCGAGTGGGGGGCGGCGGCGTTGAGCGTGTGCGTGGCGCTGCTGGGATTCGGGCTGGCCTGGTACCTGTATCTCAAGAACCCCGATGCACCCAGGAAGATCGCGCAGCGTCTCAAGGGGTTGTACAAGCTGGTTTTCAACAAGTACTTCATCGACGAGGTCTACGAGGCGCTGGTGATCAACCCCATTCACAAGTTCTCGATCTTCTTGTGGCGGATCATCGACGAGAAGTTGATCGACGGCCTGGGGGTCAACGGATCGGCCCGGTTGCTGCGGGGCGTGGGCGGGATCGCCCGCATGTTCCAGAGCGGCAACGTGCAGGTCTACGCCTTCTGGTTGTTCGTGGGTATTTGCGCCGTGCTGCTGTACGTCATGTACGCGGCGGGTCTGTTCTAGGAATAGGTGATGGATTTGGGATTTCCAATTCTGTCCTCGGTACTGTGGTTGCCTCTGCTGGGCGCGTTGGTGATACTGCTTGTGCCCCGAAGCAAGCCCATGCTGGTGCGCAACCTGACCCTGGGAGTGTCGCTGGTCGACCTGGCTCTGGCGCTGGTGCTTTTCTTCCAGTTCGACGCCGACCAGACCGGTTTGCAGTTCGTGGAGAAACACACCTGGATCGAGAGCCTGGGGATCGCCTACTACCTGGGCATCGACGGCATCAGCCTGCTGCTGGTGGTTCTGACCGCCTTCCTGGCCCCGATCGCGATCCTGTCCACCTACAAGGCGGTCGAGCAGCGGGTCAAGGGGTTCATGTTCTCCATGCAGCTTTTGCAGGTGGGTATGCTGGGGGCCTTTTTGGCCCTGGACGTGTTCCTCTTCTATGTCTTCTGGGAGCTGATGCTCATTCCCATGTACTTCATCATCGGCATCTGGGGCGGCCCCAGGAGGATCTACGCGGCGGTGAAGTTCTTCCTCTTCACCCTGCTGGGCTCGGTGCTGATGCTGGTGGCCATCCTGGTTGTTTTCTTCAGCCACCACGCCCAGACCGGGGTCTACACCGCCGACCTGTTCCAGCTCTACGGCACCTCGCTGACCGTGACCATGCAGATGTTCATGTTCGCGGCCTTCGCCCTGGCGTTCGCCATCAAGGTGCCCATGTTCCCGTTCCACACCTGGTTGCCCGACGCCCACGTCGAGGCGCCCACCGCCGGGTCGGTGATCCTGGCGGCGGTCCTGCTGAAGATGGGCACCTACGGTTTCGTGCGCTTCGCCTTCCCGCTCTTCCCCGAGGCGGCGGTGCAGTTCACCCCCTTGATTGCGATTCTAGCGGTGGTTTCGATCATCTACGGGGCCCTGGTGGCCATGGTGCAGAAGGACGTCAAGAAGCTGGTGGCCTACTCCTCGGTCTCGCACCTGGGCTTCGTAATGCTGGGGATTGTGGCGCTCAACTCCACTGCGGTTTCCGGCGGGCTGCTGCAGATGATCAACCACGGCATCTCCACCGGGATGCTCTTCCTCCTGGTGGGGGTGATATACGAGCGCCGGCACACCCGGATGATCTCCGACTTCGGGGGGATCGCCAAGCCGATGCGCTGGTACGCGTTGTGCTTCCTGATCGCCACCCTGGCCTCCATCGGGTTGCCGGGGACCAACGGCTTCGTGGGCGAGTTTTTGGTGCTGATCGGCACCTTCAACTCCGACGCCCTGCCGGTGATCTTCGGCTCCCAGGCCGCCGGAATGGTCCTGGCGGCCGTGGCCGGTCTGGGGGTGATCCTGGGGGCGGTATACATGCTCTGGATGGTACAGCGGGTGTTCTTCGGCCCGTTGAAGAAGCCCGAGAACGAAAAGCTCAAGGATCTCACCCTGCGCGAGGCGGTGGTTTTGATCCCGCTGATCCTGGCCATTTTCCTCATAGGCCTGTTCCCCAACCTGTTCCTCTCCAAGGTGGAGCGCTCGATCAACGCCTTCGTCCAGGACGTGCGCGAGAGATCCCAGGTGGTGCAGGTGGAAATGCTGGCGGACAACACGGAGGTCCACCATGCCGACCGGTAGCGACCTGATGGCCGTCCTGCCGTTTCTGGTGGCGGTCGCCGGCGGCCTGGCGGTGATCCTGGTGGACCTGCTCATGCGGCCCGCGGCCTCGCGCAAGGCTCTGGGGGTAGTGTCGCTGCTTTTCCTGGCGGGGATGATCCTGGCCTGCCTGGTAGACGTGGGCAAGGCGCCCGAGCTGGCCTTCTCCAACCTGGTGGTGGCCGACGATTTCTCCCGTTTCCTGGGCGTAATCTTCGCGGTGGCCGCCGGGCTCTCCGGGCTGATGGCCATCGGCCGCCTGCCGGACGAAGGAGCCGCCCGGGGCGAGTTCTACGCGCTGCTGCTGTTCGCCACCGGCGGGGCCTGCCTGCTCAGCCAGGCCACCGACCTGATCTCCATGTTCATCGGCCTGGAGTGCCTGTCGATCCCCGCCTACATCCTGGCGGCCTCCCTGCGCCGCGACCCGCGCTCGGCGGAGGCCGGGTTCAAGTATTTCATCCTGGGCGCCTTCGCCACCGGTTTTCTGGTGTACGGCATCGCCCTGCTCTACGGCGCGGCGGGCAGCACCCAACTTTCCGAGATCGCCCGGCTGTGCGCCACCCAGCCCTGGACCTCGAACCTCTTGCTTACGGCCGGGGCGCTTTTGGTGCTCATCGGCCTGTGCTTCAAGATCGCCGCGGTGCCTTTCCACATGTGGGCCCCGGACGTCTACCAGGGCTCGCCCACTCCCGCCACCGCCTTCTTCGCCACCGCGGTCAAGGCCGCCGCCTTCGCCGCGCTGCTGCGGGTGCTGTTTTTGGCCCTGCCGGAGATGCAGAGCGGTACCCCCGGCTACGAAAACGCCGGCTGGGCCAGTTTACTGGGCATGCTGGCCATCCTGACCATGACGGTGGCAAACCTGATCGCCTTGGTGCAGACCGACGTCAAGCGCCTCTTGGCCTACTCGTCGATCGCCCACGCCGGCTACCTGCTCATCGGCCTGTTGTGCAACCAGGAAGGGGCCGCAGCCATCCTGTTCTATTTGGCCGCCTACACCTTCATGACCGTGGGCGCCTTCGCCCTGGTGGCCTACTTCGAGCACAAGTCCGGCGGGACGTCTTTGACCGAATACACCGGCCTGGGCCGCCGCCACCCGGTGGCCGCGGTAGCCCTGTGCATCTTCCTGTTCTCACTGGCCGGAATTCCCCCCACCGCCGGCTTCTTCGGAAAATTCTACCTGTTCCGCGCCGCGGTCAACGAAGGCTTCATCGTCCTGGTGGTCATAGCGGTCATAAACAGCATGGTCTCGGCATATTATTACCTGCGAGTAATGGTGGCCATGTACATGGAAGAAGAAATCCAGACCAAACCGCACGCGGTGAAAGCATCGTTTGCCATCGCCCTGGCAGTAGGCATCTGCATCCTCTTCGTCCTCCTCATGGGCGTCTACCCCACCCCCTACCTGGACGCCGCCCGCTCCTCGGTCCTCTCCCTCTTCTAGAGCACCGAGGGTCAGACACTAGCACTTTGCACTTGTCTCGTAAGTTCCTGTTATTATGTAGATAGTTATTGGGGCCAAGTGCAAAGTGCTAGTGTCTGACCCTCGGGTCTCTCTTGTGTTAAGCTTACGGGACGTTTGAAAGGGAGGTGGAGTGTGTTGAATATTCGATCTGTCGTGTTGGTGTTTGCTGCTTTGCTGGTTGCCGTTCCGGTTCTTGCCCAGACGCCGCATGTGACCGGGGACTTCAACAGTTGGAGTGATAAGGACGGGACGGATCCGTTGCCGATGCTGGATGACGGGGTGGCGCCGGATGCGGTGGCGGGGGACGGGATCTACACAAAGTCGTTGACCATCTCGAATCCTTCGCCGGGGACGGCTTTTACCCAGGAGTACAAGATCCTTACCGAGGGAGTATTTGCGTCCGGGGAGCTGGGGCTCTTTGTCTCGGGGGGCAATCCGGTTAACTTCAGATTGTGGTTTCCTTCGACGGTTACCGACCAGAATGTGGTTTTCACCTACGATTCCAGGGACATGTCGGCGGCGGGGTGGGCGCCGGGGAGTGGGTTTGCAGACGATTGGACCATGGGGTTCGACCACGACGGGTCGGCGCGCAGTTGGGTTGCGGTCGGTTCGTTTCAGGCCGCGCTGGGAGACACCGACTGGAACCCGGCCAGCACCGTCACGGTGATGCATGACGACGGGGCGGGGGGCGACGAGGTCGCCGGGGACGGGATTTACACCTACCGGTTCACCGTGCCTGCGACCCTGACCGATGTCGAGTGGAAAGTAGTCAACCAGCAGGCGGACTTCACCGACTCGACCAAGCTGGTTCCCGAGGGCTGGAACATCGACGGGCTGGTGGCCGACCGGCCGGGGTGGTTCTTCACCGCCCGGGCCGGGCAGACGGTGACTATGGAGTTCGACTCGCTCGGCGGGCGCATGCGCGCGCGGGTCGAGGGGCCGCTGGAGCCGGTTTTGCTCAACGAGGTGGCGGTCTCGCCCAGCGGGGCCACCTTCGTGGAGCTGATCAACCCCAACGCCTTCGACGTGGACCTGACCGGCTACTATCTCTCCGACCGCGCGGATTACTACAACGTGGTGGCCCAGGCGCCCAACTCGGGCGCCTCCGACTTCATCGCCCGCTTCCCCCAAGACACCATGATCGCCGCCGACGGAATGCTCGTTGTGGCTTTCGACGGGCTGGAGTTCTTCAACATCTTCGGGGTGGAGGCCGACCTGGAGATACTGGGCACGTCCACGACGGCGGTTGACCTGGAAGAGAACTGGGTCGGGGCCATCGGCGCGACCGCCGGGCTCACCGACGAAACCGAGACGCTGGTCCTTTTCTTCTGGGACGGTAGCAGCGACCTGGTCATCGACAGCGACTACGTTTTCTGGGGGACGCCCACCCCCACCAACCCGGCGGTCTGCAAGACCGGCGTGACCGTGGGCGGCTCCACCTATCTGGACGACACCGACCCGGCCGGCCAGGTGGGCACGGCGGCGCCGGCTAACGGTGAGAGCATTGTCAGGCTCGATCTCGGAGAAGGGGCCGAATCGGCCGGAGCGGGCAACGGGTTCTGGGGGCACGACGAGACCTCCGAGGATCTGGATGTGACCTGGGCGCTTTCCGCCGGCCCGGGGCCGGGTTGTCTCTCCGGGTTGGGGTTGTGCAGCACTGCCTGCATAGATATCTGGTCGGACGTGACCAATTGCGGCGCCTGCGGCAACGTTTGCCTGGCCAACGAGAACTGTTGCACGGGAGTGTGCAGCGACCCCCAGACCGACGAGGCCAACTGCAACGGCTGCGGCAACGCCTGCAATCCGGGCGAAGGATGCTGCGCGGGAGCCTGCATCGACGTGTCCTCGGACGTTACCAACTGCGGTGACTGCGGCAACACCTGCCCGGTGGGCAACAACTGCTGTTCGGGGATCTGCAGCGATCCGGCCTCCGACGAGGCCAACTGTAACGGCTGCGGCAACGCCTGCGGAGCCGGCGAGGGCTGCTGCAGCAGCGCCTGCATCGACGTTCAGTCGGACACCTCCAACTGCGGGGACTGCGGGGTGACCTGCAACGCCGGGGAAAACTGCTGCAGCGGATCCTGCAGCGATCCGCTCAGCGATGGATTGAATTGCGGCGGTTGCGGGACGGCCTGCAACACCGGCGAGGAATGCGTCGAGGGGATCTGCTGTTTGGCCGGGCAGGCCAACTGCGGCGGCGCCTGCGCCGACCTGCAGACCGATCCGGATCACTGCGGCGCCTGCGATAACGCCTGCTCAACGGGCGAGGTGTGCAGCGCGGGCGTCTGCGGCCCGGACTGCGGGGCCGGCGAGACCAATTGCGGGGGATCCTGCGTGGACCTGCAGACCAACCCGGATCACTGCGGCGCCTGCGACAACGCCTGCACCTACGATAACGCCCAGGGCGTCTGCACCGGCGGGGTGTGCGGGCTGGGGGCCTGCGACAACCTGTGGGGCAACTGCGACGGTGATGATCAGAACGGTTGCGAGCACGACCTCTCGACCGACCTGCAGAACTGCGGCGCCTGCGACGCGGTCTGCTCCTTCGAAAACGCCTCGGCCTCCTGCGTTGCCGGGGTTTGCTCCATGGGGGCCTGTGACACCGGCTACGACGACTGCGACGCCAACCCGGCCAACGGATGCGAGGCGGATCTTTCATCGGTAACAACCTGTGGGGACTGCGACACCGCTTGCGCCTATGACCACGCCGCGGCGGCCTGCAACCAAGGCGTCTGCGAGATCGGCGCCTGCGACACCGGGTGGGGCAACTGCGACTCCAACGATCAGAACGGCTGCGAGACCGACGTGCGCGAGAACACCAACCACTGCGGGGCCTGCGGTAATGCCTGCCAGCCGGGGCAGGTCTGCACCGCCGGCGCCTGCGCCGACGAATGCCCGGCGGGCCAAACCAAGTGCGAGGACGTCTGCGCCGACCTGCAGACCAGCGAGCTGCACTGCGGTGCCTGCGACAACGCCTGCAATCCCGGCGAGGAGTGCCGCGCCGGAGTTTGTGTGCAGCCCGCATACAGCATCAGCGGAACGGTCCGCAACCAGAAGAGCGGTCAGGGCCTTTCCGGGGTGGTGCTGATCCTGGACTCGCAGCGGGAAACCTCCAGCACCTCGAACGGATCCTACATCTTCACCGAGGTTGCCGCCGGCGATCACACCCTGGTGGCCGGGGTCGATGGATTCGAGACCGCAACGGTCCAGGTGGTGGTGGCCGACGCCGACCTGGTGCAGGACATCGAGCTGGCTCCCGAGGCCGACGAAGGCTGCGGCTGCAACACCAAAACGCCCGCCGGTGGAATGCTGCTGTTCTTGTTGATTGCTTTCTTGAGGAGAAGGGCCTATCTCAACGCCACGTAGCCGGCCTTTATCAACACCCGGAAGGTCTTGAGCGCCTCGACCTCCTTGAGCGGGCTCACCATGATGATCGAGCGCAGGTTGCGCTGCCCGTCGATGCGCGAAAGTATGTAGCGCTGCGCCGGCGTCCACTTGGAGCTGATGGCCAGCAGATCGTCCCGCAGCAGGTAGGGAACGCATCTATCCGAGAGCATCTCGTTTCTGAGGGAATCCACCAGCCCGCTCTCGGCTATCTCCAGGCCCTCGCACAGATCGGGATCGTAGGGGTGATCCACCAGCCCGCGCTTGAGTATGCCGATGGCCTGATCGTAGTCGCGCTTCTTCATTGACTCCTGGGCGGCCATCAGGTAGCGGTCCGGGCCGCTGTGGGTTTCGTCGCCCACCGAGGCGATTGTATCCGGCTCGAGGATCTCGGCGACTTCGATTTCCACGTCGGTGGTGGGGGTGGGTTCGGTCACGGCCAGCCAGCCGCGCTTGACCATCTCGTAAAGGTTCTTGAGGATGGGAAAATCCAGCGAGTGGAAGCGCAGAATGATGTCCGCGGCCGAGAAGTTCTTCCCGGCCAGCTGGAGAATAACCGCATTGGCCGAGCGGGGGTCGAGGTCGGCCGGGACCGCGCTCTGGTGACAGGCGAAGTGGCAGGCGTTGTCGGGGATGGCCGCCCGGATCTCCTGGTAGAATTCCTTGCGGGACAGCCCCTCCCGGTGCAGGCCGTCCAGGCCCACGGATACCTGGACTACCGACGGCTCGTCGGGCACGATGCCGTCCTGGAAGTTGAAGTTACCGTAGTCCCATAAAAAGACATCCAGAAAACTCTCGCGGATCTTCAGCTCCAGGATCCGGTGGATCTGCTCTTCGGTGGCCAGGCCGGTCATCACCAGGATGCGGCCCAGGAGGACCTTGGTCTCCAGCTGGGTTTCGAACGCCTTCTGCAACTGGTCTTCGGTCACAACCCCGAAGTTGATCAAGAACTGCCCGAGGTACTCCCGGGCGTCGGTGGAGGCGGCGTTGATCACACAGCCCGACTCGATGGTCATGGTCTTGGCCACGCCGGCGCGCTTGAACGTCAGGATGCCGGTCGATTTCTTCTTCGCCATCCAATCGATCAACTCCTGGACCGGCATGGTATCCAGTGTACCTGTAAGACTCACCTCACCTCCCGGCTGCGGCAAACATACAATAACACCGGGTAGTTACGACTGTCAAATTGGCGTCTTGCGCAGGGCGGCGATCTCGCGGTAGACCGCTTCGTAGCGGCGGGCGGGATACTCCCAGGAGAAGTCCTGGGACATGGCGAACTCCACCAGATCACTCCAGGCCGCCCGGTTCGAAAAGAGCTCCAGCGCTCTTTGCAGCGTGGCCTGCAGCGCCTGCGGGGTGGCCGCTTCGAACTTGAAGCCGTTGCCGCCCTCTTCGGCCACGTCGTCGATGCTGTCGTCCAGACCGCCGACCGCCCGCACCAGGGGAATGGTGCCGTAACGCAGCGCGTACATCTGGTTCAGACCGCAGGGTTCATAGCGGGACGGCATAAGCAGAACGTCCGCCCCGGCCTGGATGCGGTGAGCCAACTCCTCCTCGTGGCCGATATGCACCGCGACCTGTTCGGGGTGAGTCAGGGCCAGCTGTCGCAGGGCCTCGGCAATGCTGGCGTCTCCTTCTCCGAGGAAAACCCACTGGCAGGGAAGCTTCAGAAGGTCCGGTGCGCTTTGAAGGAAGAGATCGACGCCTTTCTGGGATACCAGCCGGCAAATGCTGCCTACGAGCATTACGGCCGGATCCGGGGGAAGGTTCAAGCGCCGCTGCAGGTCGGTCTTGCATTCGGCCTTGCCCGACGGATCACCGGGAGAATATTTCCTGGCGATGTGGGGATCGTTCTGAGGGTCCCAGGTCCGGTAGTCGACGCCGTTCAGGATGCCAATCAGATCGCCGGCGCGGTCCTTCAGCATTCCCTCCAGGCCGTGTCCGAACGCCGGGGTCTGGATTTCCTTGGCGTGAGTCCGGCTTACCGTGGTCAACTTGTCGGCGAATCTGAGACCGGTCTTGAGGTAGCTGACCTTTCCGAAGAACTCCAGACCCGAAGGAGTGAAAAGGTTCCATCCCAGGCCCAGGGTCATGACCGCGTCGGGGGCGAACAGGCCCTGATATCCTATATTGTGGACGGTGAACACGGTTCCGGTGCCGTTGAGTTCCGGCCGCTCGCGGTATTCGAACTGAAGCAGCGCCGGGATCGGCCCGGTTTGCCAGTCGTTGCAGTGGATCACGTCGGGCTCCAGACCGGCCTGACGACAGGTCTCCAGAACCGCGCGTGAGAAAAAGGCGAAGCGTTCGTCGTTGTCGGGGAAATCCTGGCCGCCAGAGCCGTACAACCCTTCGCGGTCGAAATAGCCCGGTTGATCCACGAACAGAACCGGCACGCCGTTGGGCGTGTTGCCTTCCAGCAGCCCGCCCTGGATGGATTTCCCCTTGATGTTGACGGCCAGGCGCGAACGCCGACGCCGCAGATCGAAGGCGGCCACGTCGACCGAGCCGTAACGCGGCGTGATGATGGTGACTTCGTGTCCCCTGGCGGCGACGGCGGCGGGAAGCGAGCCGGCCACATCGGCCAGACCGCCGGTCTTGGAGAAGGGAACTACCTCGGAGCTGGCAAACAGGATTTTCATACCGGAACCACCGCGTCTTCGTATAGTGACTGGATTTCCAACCGGATAGACACCGTCCGGTGGGCGCCGGGGGGCAGGTTCAGCTCCCAGCGGGGAATCACCGCCGAACCCTGATATATGCACTCGAATCCCGACTCGGACTGGGAAATGGTTTCGACCGGGTGCCGCCAGATGGTCACCAGCGGATCGAATTCCAGGCGGACTCGCATCTTCTGCTGGAGGTCCGTCAGGGCGAGCCAGGAAGTCTCCTCCACCTCGCCGGACGACTTCATCCGGGGACCCGGCCCGATTACCCCCTCGAATTCGTACAGTCGCTGACTGTCGTCGCCGGCCAGCAAGGTGAAATTCAACTCGGGGCAGAACACCAGTTCGACGGCGCTCTCTCCCGGGTTGTTCAAGGTGTAGGTGACCCGGATCTCGGGACGGTCGGCCGGAATGGTAAACAGCTTCTCCACCACCAGGGGGATCTTCAGGCCATCCCGGGTAATGTGGCCGGGGCGGGTGAGCAGGGCCTCGAAATCGCAGTCGCCATCCTCGTCGACGCCGATGCGTTCAACCTGGTAGCGCGCGTCGAGGAAATCACCCTCCTCCACGTAGGTTCCGCGCTGGATCTCCTCGAGGCTGGTGCCCGGTTGCGGGAACCGATCCATGAAACACCGCCGGCGGGAGTTGTCGACGGCCAGCTTGTCGATCAAGCCGGGTTCGGTCAACCGCTGGATGTCGTGGATCGAAGCGGGCTCCTCCGGAGAGACCGCCACTTCGTCGCTGTCCTCGGCTTCCTGCATGTGGCGGTGATACCCCTCGCGGCGGCGGGTGAGCACGTTGGTCAGGCAGAATGTCCGGGGCCGGTAGTCGAGCTCGACCAACGCGCCGCCCTCGCCCGGATCGAGGTAGGCGTTCACCAGGGCGTTTTCGACGATGAGCTCTTCGTCCAGGTCGCCGTCGAAATCCCTCTCGTCGTAGGCGATCCAGTCGTTGTCCCCCTGGACGCGGGTGTCCAGGATGCACTCGGCGCCGATCAAATGCCGGTAGACCGCGTCGCGCAAGTGAGGCAGATAGAGTCCTCCGAACAGGCCGTGCCAGTATGCGCAGTTGCACTGCCCCCGGTACAGCTCCCGGCGGGCCTCCTCGTGCTCGTCGGTCCAGGGCTCTTCGTCTTCCAGCGCCTCGGCCAGCTTGCGGCTGACCAGCAGCATCTTCTTGTGCAGGTGGTTGGCCTCGGGATACTTGGACATGAAGTTCTGCCAGATCCCGCCGCGGATGAAGCCCTCGGCCCGGCGGGACAGGCCCGCTTTCTCGATCTCTTTCTTGAGATCCTCGTAGCGCTCGATGGCTTCGGCGGACATGGCCCAGGTGAGCATTTCTTCGTAGGAGGCGGTGGGCAGGTACACCCGGCCGCTGGAGGGATGACGGTCAAGGAAGGTCGCCGGCGCCATCGTCTCGATCGCGTCGCTTTCTTCCAGCGCGGTGAAAAACTCTTCCAGCCAGCCTTCTTCGAACACCCAATGATGAGTATCCGGCCAGACGCCGAATTTCTCTCCGTCGTCTCCGTAGACGATGCCCCGCGGAAGCGCCGCGGCTTCTTTTTCGATCTCGCGGATGACTTCCTTTACCGGCCGGAAGGGAATGGCGTAGCGCATGCCCCGGTCGATGGGGAAGATCGCCATGGTTTCTCCGGCTTTTTCGGTCACGTAGTAACCGAAGAGGCGCCGGGGCCGGATGCCCGCGTAGAAGAAGTGGGTGTCGTCCGTCAGGGTATAGCGCACGCCCGCCCGCGAGAGCAGCCCGGCCAGCTCGGGTTCCCAGACCCGTTCGGTAAGCCAGATGCCCTGGGGAGACGCGCCGAAGCGTCCCTCCAGGTACTCGCGCATCATTTCCAACTGGCCGACGGCGTCTTGTTCCGGCAGGACCGCGAGCATTGGCTCGTAGAAACCTCCGCCCAAAAGCTCCACCTGGCCGCGATTGGCGAGCTCGCCCAGCCGATCGAGGAACTCCGGGCGGTTTTCCCCGATCCAGTCCAGCAGCGGGCCGCTGTAGTGCAATCCCATGCAAACGCCCGGATGGCGGCCGAGCACCTCCAGGAAGGGGGCGTAGCAGCGCTGGAAGGCCTGTTCGAACACCGAGTCGAAGTTGCCTACCGGCTGGTGACAGTGAACTGCGAGTATGAGCTGCGCCTTCTTCAAAAACGCCTCCCGAAGAGGAACCGATCGTACCCGGGTCAGGCCTGAATTGGCAATGGAATTCTACTGCTCGTGCAGGCAGCGGTGCATGATCTTCCTGGTTTCGTGCAGCCGGTCGTCCGCCGGCAGGTCGGCCAGTCTCTGGTTCATGGTCTCGTCGTTCTGGGCGTTCAGGAGCCTGGCGATATAGTCGATTACGCTGGCGGGAAAGACATCTGCCCGTTCGTACAAGCCGCGATTTTCCAGCAGAACCCGGCTGGATCCCACGCAGCTGGTAGGCAGGGCGGACAGTTTCTCCATGAGCGCCTGGTCCTTGAACACGTTGCCGGTGACGTAGAGTTTGTCGGTCATCTTCAGGGCCTCGGGATTCGAATGTCCCCACTCGGCGGCCATGACGATCCCGGCCAGCATCAGGTGGACGATTGTGCTTCCATCCGGGCTGCGCAGTTCGACGGTCTGCCGGTTGCGGATGGCCGAGAGATCCTCCTGTTCCTGGGGGTTGACCTGCTTGGCCAGGTTGCTGACCTTGGACCAGCCCAGGGGAACCCGGATCATCGCGCTGCGGTTCAGGTCGCTCCAGCAGATGCGGGTGGGCGCCTCCTGGTTGGGCACCAGGCGCAGGTAGGCCGAGGAAACCGTGTTGCCGAAAGCGGTCAGGGACTCGGCGTAGTGGCAGAGCCCCCCGATGAGTTTTCTGGCCTCGGTCGAGATCTCTCCGGCCTCGCCGGTCATGATGTTTTTGCCGTTTTGCATCAAGGCCATGTGGAAATGCAACCCGTTGCCGGCCACCCCCTCTTCGATCTTGGGGGCGAAGGTGGCGACACACCCGTGCCGGTAGGCGATGTTGCGGATCAGCCAGCGTCCCAGGACCAGGTCGTCGGCGGCTTCCTCTACCGGGCGCGGCAGGTACTCGATCTCCAGTTGTTCTCCGCACTTGCCGCTGATCTCCGGAATGTCGCTGCGGATGCTGTCGATGTAGCCCACCTCGCTGTGGGCGTACTTGACGTGGCCGCTGATCTGGGTGATGTGGTGGATCATCTCGTTGAGGAGCTGCCCGCTCTTGATGAAGGGCGAGGAGGCGTGGTAGCCGTGCTGTTTCTGCGCGTGGAAGATGCCGTGCTCGCTCTCGCTGATTAAGAAGAACTCCAGTTCGCCCATGGCGTAGAGCTCCATCCCGGTGTGCTTGCGAAACAGCCGGTTGGCCTTGGCCAAAATGGTGTCGGGGGCGAACGGCGCCATCTCGCCGTCCTTGGTGATGTACCGGCAGAGGAAGTCCAGGCTGCCGGTTTCGAAGGGATTCAAAAAGGCGGTGTGGTACAGGGGCACCACGTACAGATCGGACAGGGAGGCATCCACCATTCCCTTGAACAGGGAGGAGCCGTCGACCCGCTCGCCCTCGGCCAGGGTGATCTCGGCCTGTCTGCGGTTGGCTATGGGCAGCTTGAGCTCCTTGAGCTTTCCGTCCAGGGCCGTGTAGTGGAACCCGATTCGTTCTATGCCTTTTTCTTCGATCACCCGCATCAGGTCGCCGCGGGTGAATTCTTTCTGGGGTTTGTCGAGAAACTTGGATATCGGACTGGCCAAAGCGAAGTTCAAATCGGTTGCATTCATGACGGCATTCCCTTCTCTTTTTGCGCCACTCTACTTCCAGTGCGAGGTGACGTACTCCTCGGTTTCCGGCAGGCCCCCCTGGAGGATCAGGTATCCGTTGTGCGGTTCGCGCTCGGTGATCTCGTGGTTGATCGTCTTGCGCATCATTTTCAGCACTTCGTCGTGATCGTCGGTGTGCCCCAGCACCCAGCAGAGCTTCATCAGAGCGGTTTCAGGCAGCATGTTGTCCAGGGGCACTACACCCAGATCGAGCAGATCGCGCCCGGTGTCGTAGACGTACATCTGCGCATAGCCCCACAGGGTCTGCACCGCCATAACGACGTGCACGCCCTGTTCGACCGCCCACTTGAGTGCCGGATAAAGCGGTTTGTTGACGTGTCCCAGGCCGGTGCCGGCGATGACGATGCCGCGGTAGCCCTTCTCGACCAGGGCCTCGACCAGGTCGGGGTTCATTCCCGGGTAGTAGTACAGGATGGTTACGCGGTCGTCGTAGACCGCGTCGATCTTGATCTTCCGGTCCGGGTTTCTGGGCAGGTAGTCGTCGGTTATGTATTCGAAGTTGTTCCGGCTGACCATGCACAGGGGGATGTCGCCTATGGTGCGAAAGGCGCTGCGGTAGGAACTGTGCATCTTCCGGCAGCGGGTGCCCCGGTGCAGCAAGGCATAGCGGTCCGAGGTCGGCCCGAACATGCAGATCTGCACCTCGGCGATGTCCCCGTAGGCGGCCGCGCGGACCGAGTGGATCAGGTTCAGGGCGGCGTCGCTGCTGGGCCGGTCGGAGCTGCGCTGGCTGCCCACCAGCACGATGGGAATCGGGCTGTCCTGCACCATGAAGGACAGGATCGCGGCGGTATGGCCCATGGTGTCGGTGCCGTGGCCGATTACGATACCGTCCGCGCCGGCCTCGATTTCCTTGCCGATGGTTTGGGCCAGCTCTATGTATTGCTCCCGGGCCATGTTTTCCGAGAAGACGCCATAGAGTTTCTTGGTCGTCAGGTTGCAGATGTCGGCCAGTTCGGGAACCGCCCCGTAGAGTTCTCCGGGAGTGAAGGCGGGGATCACCGCCCCGGTGCGGTAGTCGAGCCGGGAAGCGATCGTCCCGCCGGTCCCCAACAGCGTCACCGAGGGCAGGTCCGGGCGGCGGGGGAACTCCTTCTCGGGGATCTTGTAGACCGCCTCCTTGAAGCCGATCTCCTCGATCTTCCGCACGCGGTCCACGTGGATGCCGATGTTGTAGCCGTTCTTCATCTTGATGACCAGGTGCAGGTCGTCGAAGGTCTCGCTGCGCGGAAGGATGACGCCCTCGAATACGCTCCCGGTGTCGTTGGCCACCCGCACGTCGCTCCAGACCTTCACTCCCCATTCGAGCATGCGGCTGCGAGCCAGCCCCTTGTAGCCTTTCAGTTCGTCTTTGGATGAGCTCATGATTCCATGCCCCGCTTGGACAGGGTTGCTCTCAGTTCTGCCGCCACTTCGCGCGCCGGAACTACGCCGCGGAGCGAGTCCATGATCTTCCCCATGTAGAAACGGAACCTGCCGCTGGAAGAAGCGCCCCGGTAGGGGCTGGCGGTGGATAAGATCTCGTCGACCAGCCCGCCCCAGTCGGCGGTTTGCCCGTCCAGGTTCTCGGCTGCCAGAACCTGCGCGACTTCCTTTTCCGGGGATCCGGCCAGGTGAACCACCAGCCGCTGCCAGGCTTCCCACAGAACCGGATTGGCCTCGAGCCGGCGGAAGAGCTCGACCCAGCGTTCCGGCCCGACGGCGTCGACCGGTACTCCGCTTCGCCTCAGGCCCTTCAGACGCTCGCCGAAGAAAAAGCACGAACGCCGGAGGTCCGCCCGGCACTCCTCAACCACCCGGTCCACCAGGGCGGCGCCGTTTCGCCGGATGAGGTAATGGATGGTTTTCTGGGGAATGCCCGCCGAGCTGTAGCGCTTTTCGCGTTCCCACGGGGGCGCGGCCAGCGTCGAGCTCAGGCGCTCCACCCGTTCCCGGGTCATCCGCGTCGGGGGGCTGTCGGTGTCCGGGTACATGCGGTCGGGGCCGGGCAGGATGCGCTCGAAGTCGGTGCTGCCGTCCTCGAAGGGCTGCCGGGTCTCGTTGGGAATCCCGTCGACGGCGTCTGCGTACCGGAGAAGGATCTCCTCGGCGGCGGTCAGCGTGTCCTCTTTTGCACCCCAGACCACCACCAGCGAGTCGTTCTCGCCGCAGCGGGTTTTCGCCTTCAGGCGGCGCAGTTCGCGCTGTGATTCGTCGTAGTCGGGCCATTTCTCGCTGTGCAGGAGGATGGGCTGCTGGTCCAGGGCGGCGATGACCCGCACCCGTCCGGCCAATTCGTGGGCGAAGTTGTGCTCGGGCTGCGTGGGCCAGCTGAGTGTGCCGGCCAACCCCTTGAGCTTGATTACCCTTACGCAGAACGGCCCCTCGCCCAGCTCCAGCCCGGCCCGCCGCCGGGTCTTCTTGATGAAATCGTCCCACCCCTTCCGTCGCAGGAAACCAAGCCGGGAGGATTCGAAAAACGCGGTCTCGTCGGTGTGATCGATCAGCAGATCGTCGGCCTGCTTGAATCCCCGGCGGTGCAGCTCGTCCCGGAGCTCCAGCAGGTTGGTCTGGCGGACCGCCTCGCCGTGGACCAGCTTCGGCGCCCAGCCGGCCTTGGGCACCCCCTTGATCTCCACCCGCCGGCCCCCGCGGACCGAGACGTTCACATCCTGGCGGCTGGCTCCCATTCCCACCCGGACGTGCCCGGTGCTGCGGCACACCAGCCCGATCAGCAGGATGGCCTCTTCGACTTCTTCCGGAGTCCGGAGGTCCGGGCCGGTAACCGTCTCGATCAGCGGCATGCCCAGCCGGTCGGTTCGCCAGACGATCAGGTGGCCCCGGTCGGAAACCTCGCGGCAGCTGTCCTCCTCCAGGCTCACCTGGGTGATGGACAGGGTCCGTCCGCGGAAGGGCAGCTTGCCGTTGACGCCCACGATGGCGGTTCGCTGAAAGCCGGTGGGTATGGAACCGTCCAGATACTGCTTGCGCGCGATGTGCACCTCGTCGACGATATCGCAGCCCAGCATCAGGCACTGCTCGATGGCTACGTCCAGCGCCTGCTGGTTGACCAAAAAGGGCGGGGTGTCGTCCATCTCGTAGGTGCACACGTTGCTCTTGTGCAGCAGGTAGATAATGTTCTTCTTGGTCTTGAACTCCATCAGCGCGGTGCCGTCGTATTCTCCCAGCTCCGAGAGAGTCGGCCGCATGTGCCGGAGCATCACGCCGTCGTAGGTCTTGGTGTACCGCCCGGCCGGGCACTGGCAGAACATCTTGCGGTCAGTCAGCAGCTGTTGGTGGACTTCCAGCCCGGCGATCAGTCCGACCTCTTGGTAGTCGATAGAGTCTTTCAAGTGGCGCCTGCCTTCCTGAAAACAATTGCAGCAACAAGCTCATAGCACACCCGAACCGGAAAGCTCAAGGGTGCTGATCGCCCGGTTGGCGGCCAGAAATGGGTAGACGTCCGGCCCGGGTGCCTGTAGTTTGAAATGGCAGGAGGCCCTCAATGGCGACCGCTCTGGTTCTTCCCGAAGGCTACAAACCCTTGCTGAAGCGTCGCGAGGTCGAGTCGGCCATCAAGAATATCAAGGACTTCTTCCAGGCCGGTCTGGCTGATGCCCTTAATCTCACCCGGGTGACCGCCCCGCTCTTCGTAAGGGCGGGCACGGGCATCAACGACGATCTCAACGGGTTGGAGCGCCCGGTGAGTTTCCGGGTTAAGGGTGACAGCGACGCCGAGGTGGAGATGGTCCAGTCGCTGGCCAAGTGGAAGCGGTTGGCCCTGGCCCGGTACGGGTTCGGGCCGGGGGAGGGGTTGTACACCGACATGAACGCCGTGCGCCCTGACGAAGTACTGGACAACCTGCATTCAATCTATGTCGACCAGTGGGACTGGGAGAAGGTCATCACTCCTGCCGAGCGTTCTCTGGATATCTTGAAAGCGGCCGTGCGGGCCATCTACCAGGTCATCCGTCAAACGGAGTCTCACATCGCCTCGCGGTACCCGCAGATCCACCCGGTTCTGCCCGACGAGATCGTGTTCTTGACCACCGAGGAGCTGGCGGACCGGTATCCCGATCTAAAACCCCGGCAGCGGGAGGATCGGGTTTGCGCCGAGCACCGCGCGGTTTTTCTGGTCGGGATCGGAGCCGATCTGGCCGACGGCCGGCCGCACGACGGCCGGGCGCCGGACTACGACGACTGGAGCACAAAAAGGCCCGACGGCGGACGCGGGTTGAACGGCGATATCCTGTTCTTCAACCCGGTTCTCGACCAGGCGTTCGAGATCTCTTCGATGGGCATACGCGTGGACGCCGAATGCCTGCGCCGGCAATTGCAGATACGCGGCACCGGGGACCGGACCGGTCTTGAATTCCACCGGGCGCTTCTGCGCGGCGAACTGCCCCAGACCATCGGGGGCGGGATCGGTCAGTCGCGCTTGTGCATGTTTTTCCTGCGAACGGCTCACATCGGCGAGGTGGCGGTGGGGATCTGGCCCGCGGAGATGGAGGCGGCCTGCGCCAATGCGAACATTTTTCTGTTGTAAGCGAATTGCCTGTTGAGGTATAGCCGGGGACTGGAAGTGACCAAGAAACCGACAGACGAAGACATCTACAGCCGCTCGGCCAAGCGGCTGCCCATGGGGGCGATGGTTACCTATCGCCTGGACGGCCAGGAATACGGCAACCTGGCGGCGGACGTGTCGCCCACCGGCATCTTCATTCGCACCTTCGTGCCGCCCCCGGTGGGCACCAAGCTGGAGCTGACCGTCAAGCTGCCGAAGGAGATGGGCGGCTACTGCATGGATCTGGAGGGCGAGGTGGTGCGGGTGGTGGATTCCGAGGACCCCCGCCAGAACGGGATGGGGGTGCATTTCAGCGCCATCCACGCCACCGACGCCGAGACCGTCCGCCACCTGGTCTCGCGCATCTTCCGCTACGACGTTTTGCAGCGCTCGCAGGAAACCCTGAAAAAGGAAGAGACGGAAGAGTAGGGGCGGACCTCCGTGTCCGCCCTTGAAGAGGGCACACACAGAGGTGTGCCCCTACACATCTTCGTCTGTTTTTTCGTTCGGTTCTTTTGCTTCCACCGGCTGGACCACCCGGACGGTCTGGATGCCCGCGTGGGTGTCGGGAACTACCAGGAGCGGCGGGCGCTCTTCCATCTTCTTCTGCCAGGGATACTCGACCCGCACGTGGTACTGCCCCTGCAGAAACTTAATCAGGCTGATGCCGATCCGCTTCAGGTCGCGGGTGGTCAGCCCGGACTGGTCCAGGTAGCCGTGGAGCATCTTGGAGAAAATCATCCGCCGGACCAGGTTCTCGATCTCGTCGTGGTCGGGCTTCTGCAGGGTGCGCGAGGCCGCCTCCACCGCGTCGACGATCATCAGGATGGCGGTCTCCTTGCTGGTGGGGTTGCGGCCCTCGTACTGGAACTTGTCCGGCTCGATGGTTTTCTGGTTCAGCTGATAGGCCTTGTCCAGGAAGTACTCCATGGTGGAGCGGCCGTGGTGCTCGATGATGAAGTCCATCAGCCGGTCGGGCAGGTTGGCTCCGCGGGCGATGGCTATGCCGGCCTCGATGTGGGCACGCAGCTTCTCGGCGCTCTGCTCCGGCGCCAGCTTGTCGTGGGGATTCTCGCCCTGCTGGTTCTCGATGAAGTACTCGGGCTTCTGCATCTTGCCGATGTCGTGGTAGTAGGCTCCGGCCCGGGCCAGCTCGTCGTCGGCGCCGATGGCGTCGGCGACCTTCTCGGCCATGTTGGCCATGGCCAGCGAGTGCTGGAAGGTCCCCGGGGCTTTCTCGGCCAGGTCCCTCAGGACCGGGTGATCCAGGTCGAGCAGCTTGCGCAGCATCGAGCGCGGGACCGAGCCGAACATCAGCGTGACCGGAAAGGAAAACAGGGCCGCCGCCAGTCCGCAGGCCAGAGTGCCTCCGGCCAGGCCCAGCAGATCGCTTTCCACCTGCAGGCCGAAGTCGATCTGCTGGGGGGTGAAAAGATTCAGTCCGCCCAGAAACAAGCAGCCGACCAGGGCGCCGGCGATGGAGGCCAGGATGAACCGCAGCGGCCCGCTCTCCCGCTTCAAGAGCAGCACCGCCGTCCAGCCGCTCACCAGGGGAATCAGCACCATGCCGGGGGTGAAGCTGAACATGGGGGCGATCAGCGCCAGCGACAACAGGTGCACGGTGAAGCCGATGTTCTGGCTTATCAGGGGGGTGAAAAGTATGGCCGCCAGGGCCACCGGCAGGGCGTAAAGGCTCAGGGTGGTGTAGGAAAACATCAGCCGCGAGGCCAGTTCCGCCAGGATCAGAAACAGGTACAGGGTTAAAACTGCCCGGAAACGAAGGAGAAGTTGGCGCCCGATCCGGCGCAGCAGCAGGTTGAAGAAGGTCAGGGCCAGAAAGTAGAACAAAAGCACCCCGCCGGCCCGGCGCAGGTCCAGGCTCATGCGTTCGGGGATCAGGCGCTGCAATTCGGTGCGGTCGGCCTCGGTAACAGTTTCTCCCCGCCGGATCAGGAAGCGCTGGGAGCCGGCGGCCTGATCCTGGTCGAGGACCGAGAGCAGCTCGTCGGAGACCGCACTGTACATCGCCGGAGACCGGTAGGTGGTCGGGGCCGGCTGACCGTCCTGCCAGTTATCCACCGGGGAAACCAGGACATCCAGGTAGCAGATGACTGTCAGCAAGACGGCGACGGCCAGATTGACCAGGCTGGCCAACCAGAAACTGTTGAAGAATGGTTGGGGCTGGACTTTGGGCACGACCGGAATGCGGGCCAGACGGTGAGAGCTAGAAGCGGAACGTGTAGGCTACGTTGAACGCGCCGTCGGAGGGGTCGACCATGACCGACCAGCGGTCGATGTTTTCGTTCCGGCGGGAGGCCTCCAGGGTGGCCTCGAAGATGGACAGGATGTGCAGGCTGCCGGCGATGCAAAACAGGAATATGGACTCGTAGCCGACATTGTTTTTCACATCGGACTCGAAGACGCCGGTGTAGGCGGTCGCGGCCAGGTACAGGCCCACCTCGGTGACGAACCAGATGCCGCCGACCACGTATTCCTCGTTGTAGACCTGGCCCAGGCCGGGGATTATTGAGAGCATGCCGGCGACCACCGGGCTGCTGCGCCGGTAGTTCAAGTCGGTGACCGGCCGGTCTTCGTCACCGGCGGCGGCGGGCAGGGCGGGAATAACCAGAGCGAATACAACCAGTACAGTCAGAAGCCTCTTCATGGCGTCTCCTGGAACAAATGGATTGGCAGCAACAGTACAACCGGCCCCGCGGGATGTCAACACCCCAGCTGCCGCGAAATGACGATGCGCTGGACCTCGCTGGTGCCCTCGCCGATCTCCAGCAGCTTGGCGTCCCGGTAGAAGCGCTCCACGTCGTATTCCTTCATCAGGCCGTAGCCGCCGTGGATCTGCACGGCGTGGTTGGACACCCGCCGGGAGAGCTCCGAGCAGTACAGCTTGGCCATGGCGGCTTCCCTGGCAAACGGGCGCTTCAGGTCGCGCAGCCATCCGGCCTTGTACATCAGGTTGCGGGCCAGCTCGATCTCCATGGCCATGTCGGCCAGCTTGAAGGCCACCGCCTGGAACTTGCTGATGGGCTTGCCGAACTGCTGGCGTTCCTGGGCGTAGGCCAGGGCCAGGTCGAAGGCTCCCTGGGCGCAGCCCAGCCCCATGGCCCCGATGGACAGCCGCCCGCCGTCCAGGGTGGCCAGCATCTGGTGGAAGCCGTCGCCCTGCTGGCCCAGCAGGTTCTCCTTGGGGACCCGGCAGTCCTCGAAGTACAGCTCCGCGGTGTTGGAAGAGCGCCACATCATCTTGTTGTGCATCGCCTGGGCGGTGAACCCCTTGGTGCCGTGCTCCACCAGAATGCAGGAGAGCTCCTTCTTTCCGTCGGGACGCTTGCCGGTGACCGCCTGGACGGTTATGCCCAGGCTTATATCGGCGGCGCCGTTGGTTATGAAGATCTTCGACCCGTTGATCACCCACTCGTTGCCGTCCAGCACCGCGGTGGTCTTGGAGCCCCCGGCGTCGGAGCCGGCGTCGGGCTCGGTCAGCCCGAAACCCCAGAGCCCTTCTCCCGAGCACAGCTTGGGAAGGTATTTCTTTTTCTGTTCCTCGTTGCCGTAGTAGTACAGCGGACCGATACCCAGCGAGTTGCCCGCCGCCACGGTAGCGGCGTGGGAGCCGTCTATCCGGGCAAGCTCCTCGGTGGCGATGATATAGGAAACGTAGTCGAGCCCCTGCCCGCCGTAATCCGGCGAGACGAAAACGCCGAAGAGCCCCATCTCGGCCATGCCCTTCATGGTCTGGTAGGAGAACTCTTCCTTCTCGTCCAGTTCGCGCGCCACCGGCTTGATCACGTCCTCGGCGAATTTGCGCACGCTGCTTCTGAGAATCTGTTGTTCCTCGTTCAGGTCGTAATTCAGGGCCATCTATAACCTCCCGGCTTACGGGTTGACTCTGCGCGTCATGGGCTATATACCGTTGTCACGAGCCAGGTCAATACTTTCGTTGCGGGAGGAATTCATGCGATTCAAGTTGGTCCTTATGGTTCTGTTGGTTTCCCTGGCGGCCGGGTGCACGACGCCGCTGCTGATGGCCCCGTCGTCCTCGCCGGTAAGCGGGCGCGCCTTCGAGGTGCTGGGCCCCACCGAGGGAGAGAGCTGCTATGAGAATATCCTGGGCATTCCCCTGTCGCGGGACGCCTCGCTGGACACCGCCATCAAGGAGGCCAAGCTGAGGGTCAACGCCGAGGCGCTGGTGGACGTGGTGGTGGACACCTGGAGCCTGTACACCTTCTTCTTCAACAGGCAGTGCACCATAGTGCATGCCAACGGCATCCGCTTCACCGGCCAGAAGACTCCCTACCTGGAGCCCGAACCGGCGGTGCCACCCGTGCCTCCCAAGACGGAGGAAGCTGCTCCGCCGCCGCCGCCCAAAGAAGAAGCCAAGGCCAAGGTCCCGGCCAAGCCTGCCGAGAAGAAGAAATCCAAACGGGAACTGGCCCGCGAGCGGCGCAAGGCCGAGCGCGAGCGCAAGAAGGCCGAAAGGGAAGCCAGGAAGCAGGCGGCCCTGGAGAAGAAGCGCATGGCGGCGGAAGAAAAACAGCGCAAGGCCGAAGAGAAGCGCAAGGCCGCCGAGGCCAAGAAGAAGGCCGAGGAAGAGAAGAAACGCCAGGCCGAAATCGCCAAGCAGAAGGCCCTGGAGAAGCGCCGCGCCGAGGAGGAGGCCAAGCCGGTTCCCGGCCAGTACAAGGTATTCTGCAAGTACAAGAAGGGCGAGCACATCCGCGTGGAGACCAAGACCCAGGTGATCGAGGCCGAATTCGTCAAGTGCGTCTATTTCGGCGTGCGGGTTGATCAGAAGGAGAAGGGGGTCGGCGTGATCCCCTTCGATCAGATCTGGATGGTCAAGAAGATCGTACCGCCTCCTCCCAAGGCCGAACCGGCCAAACCGGCCGATCCCAAGAAACCCGCGGCTCCCAAAACCCCCGCAAAACCCGCCAAACCCTGATCCCTTGTGGATTTCAGACCCCCTTGCTAGAATGCCCTGAATTTCCCAGGGAGGTATTCCCATGTCCCGGCGGAGAGTCCTCTGTGGTCTTTTGCTTCTGCTGGTATTCGTAGCCTGCGGCGACACCACTTGCGGGGGCTGCGTGGAGCCGCCGGCCGAGCCGTTCCCCACCGCCCCGCGGGTCTATGACGGCGTGCAGATGCGCATTACCGACAGCGGATTCACCTTCATCGAGGACAACCTGCCCACCATCCTGGCCAACCTGCTCGAGGAAGGCCTGACCTTCGAGATCACCAGGCAGGAGCCCGGGCTGGGCCTGGTGATCTGCGACACTCCCTGCCAGCTGCAGGCCGAAATCGTCGACGCCGACCTGACCCTGGTGCCCCCCGGCACCATCGTGTTAGACGGCCACGTCAACGTCACCGGCGACATCACCCTGGACGCGCCCATAATCGCCCCGTGCACCTTCCCGCTGACCATAAGCAACAAGCCCATATCGACCACCATCGCCCTGCTGGTCGACACCTTCACCGGCTTCGTCTACTTCGACGTGGGGGAAGTAGACATCAGCATCGAGGACGAGGACTACGACATCCAGTGCGGAGCCATCACCGACATTCTCCTGGAGCTGGCCAAGGGGGCCATCACCTGGACCTTGAACCTGGTCATGCCCGCCGCGTTGAACGGGCAGATCGGCGACCTGGTCAACCAGCAGACCTGCACCGCCTGCGACTTCTACACCAACGGCTGTCCGGCCAGCCATCCCTGCAACACGGAAACCGACCTGTGCGAAGACAACGGCAACTGCCTGCGGGCCCCGTTGGGGATCGTCGGCATTCTGGATCTGGGCAAGCAGCTCGAGAGCGTGGATCCCACCAACGACGCCGCGGTGGAGATGCTCATCGCCCTGGGTCAGGCGCGCCAGCCCGACCAGCATCCCTTCGTGCGCAACAACGGGCTGGAGGTGCGCATGATCGGGGGGACCTATTCGGATCAGGACGACTGCGTGCCAACCCCGGCGCCCCAGGACATTCCCCCGGTGGGCGAGGCCCAGGAGCTTTTCTTCGGCAACACCATCCCGGGCATCGGCGGCACTTACATGGTCGGGGTGACCATAACCGACATGTACCTGGACCATCTCTTCTACCAGTTCTGGCGCAGCGGGCTCTTGTGCCTGAGCATCGACAGCTACGCCATCGACCAGATCAGCTCCAAGACCCTGGCGATGTTTTTGCCCTCTCTGGACCAGGTGACCGACCGGGAGAACCTGCCGGTGCGGCTGACCATGCGGCCGCAGGGCGTTCCCTACATGGAGGTGGGCGCGGGCACCTTCGACCAGAACGGCAACATCGACGAGCCGATCTTGTACATGTTCCTGCCTGACTTCGGCATGGACTTCTGGATGAACATGCAGGGCCGCTGGATACGCTTCCTGTCGCTGATTCAGGACGTGGAGGTGCGCTTGGGCCTGCAGTTCACGCCCAACAACGAGGTGATTCCGGTCCTGGACGCAAACAGCGTTATCGTCACCAACGCCCGGGCCGCCAACTACGAGCTGCTGGCCGAGGACACCACCACCCTGGAGGGCATCGTGCCCGATCTGATCGGCATGTTCCTGCCCATGCTCACCGACACCATGGGTGAGATCGCCATCCCCGACCTGCAGGGCTTCATCCTGGAGGTCAAGTCGGTCCAGGGCGACGTCCAGCGTCAGGGCACCGACTACTACGAGTTCATGTCCATCTATGCCGGCCTGGACTTCGTCCCGCCGGAAACCCCCCCGCCGCCCCCGCCGGCCGCGGAGACCCGCGCGCTGCTGGGCCGGGTGACCCCCGAGTACTTCGAGCTGGAACTCGAAGACGCCGCAACCGAGATCCAGTACCGACTGGACAACGGAGCCTGGTCCCCCTTCCGCCGCGGCCCGGTCATCCAGGTGCACCGCCGGCTGTTGCCCGGCCGCCACGAGCTGGAGCTCCGTGCCCGCACCATCGGAGAGTACCGCACACTGGATCCCACCCCGCTTTGTTTGACCTTCGAGACGGAAGCATTTTGATCTCGTGTCCGGATTCCGGACACTCCTTCAATTCCCACCGACCGTAACTTACTGAAAATACGCGACCGCGATCTTTGGCACGTTGTTTGCGTGTCGCAATCACCGGCATGATTTTCGGACTGACCATGATGCTCTTGGTGTCCGCCGGCTTCGAACCGGTGATCGCCTGCCCGGCCCAGGTGATGCGGAGGCTGGACCGCAGCAGCTTGATCGCCTCCACTCCCTGCGGGCTTTACATAATTTACCTGCATGGGGGCGTGAAGCGACTGGCGCATCCGCCGAAACCCGGGGCCCTGGATGCGGACGGGAGGGGAAGAGCGGTGGTGGCTTCGGGGAGGGACCTCTGGCTGCTCGAACCGGGAGGCAAACGAAGACTGGAATACACGCTGGCCGAGGCGCCGCGGAGGCTGGAGATTCTCGGGGACTGGCTGCTGTTTGAGGGCCGGCACAGATGGTTGCTGGGCCTTTATGAATTTCATCAGGAGGAAGTGTCTGATTGGAGCTTGCATTCGTTGCCTGTCCGGGACCGTTTAAGCCCGGTGGCGCCGGCCGTTTTGGTTTCGGCCGGCTGCCGGGCGCCCGGCATCGCGGACCTGTACGCGGCGGCACTCGAGGCCCAGGGGCTGGAATTGCCGGAGAGGTCGTCCCGGTATTTGGGGTGGCTGCCGGAGATCAAGGTCTCGGCGTTCGGGGGGCAGACGCGCCAGGTCCGCTGGCACCAGGAGGGCGCCTGGGACTTCTCGGCGGAAAAATACGCGGGTGTGCTTGTCGCGCTGACCTGGCATCTCGACAGGTGGGAGGACGCCGGAGAAGATCTGCGCGAAAGGATCGAGCGGGAGCGCATGCGCCTGAGGGAGCGGCTGGCGTTTTTGCGGGCGGAATTCACCAAGCACTGCCGGCGAAATGATCAAGAGGCGCTTTCGGAGATCCGGGCCCGGATCGAAATGCTGACTTCAACTTCCGGGAGGAGCGAATGGGACGAATACTGATCATCCCGTTAGTGGTCTTGTCCGTCCTGTGTATGGCCGGCGGACCGGACTATGGAGAGGATCTGGCTTTCGAGATCGATCTGGAAAGCAAGCAGCCCAAGAAAAAGAAAAACCGCCCTGCGTGCCTGCGCCATGAGCCCAAGGTGCGCGAGGTGGTCAAGGCCGCCTGGGAAGAGGCCGGGTTGCTGCCCGAGGACGACCGCTCGCGCAAGAGCCGGGTGCGCGCCTCGGGGTGGCTGCCCAAGCTGTCCGGGGGCGTCTCCAAGGACATGGGCGACCGCTGGGACTACCGCTACGAGCCCGGCACTCCCCGGGTGGACCAGCTGCACCAGGACGACGGCCTGCGCTGGGACGTGGGCCTGACCTGGGACCTTTCCAAGACCGTCTACCAGAGCGATGAGCTGGCGGTGGCCCGCGAGGCCTCCCGGCGCGCGCGGGAGCGCATGGACCTGGCCGCCGAGGTGATCCGTTTGTACTTCTCCCGCCGGCGAATGATGCAAAACGGAATTCCGGCCCCGGGATCGTTGCCGGCGATCATGCTGCTGGAAACCACCGCGACCCTGGACGCGTTCACCGCAAATCGTTTCCGGGGCCGCTGGTGCGAGGTGAAGCCATGAGAAACGCGATTATCGTAGCGTTGTGGATCCTGCTTTGCTCCTGTTTGGGAATGGAGCCTCCCGACGGGGATATCGTTCCGCCCACGGTGATGGAGTTCCGCCCCCAGGGAAAACAGGTGCCCCTGGACTCCCGCATCTCGGTGCTGTTCACCGAACCGGTGGATCCCAACGCCGGCCCCGAAGGCCTGGTGATGGTGGCCATGGCCGAGCTGGTCGACAACGAGTTTCTCACCGACCTGGATCGCCCGCCGCTCTCGTCCCGCCGGGCGGAAATTCCCATCAAGTGCAACACCGGCACCGAAGCCGGCGGCAGCCGGGTGGTCCTGATCCCTTACGAGCCCCTGCAATCCTCCCGCGCCTACCTGGTGGTGGTCTCGGCCGCGGTGACCGACCTGGCCGGCAACCCTCTGGTAGCCGACCTCCACTACGACGAACGCGGCCGCGCCCAGGGACGCCATACCCACATCCTCCACGAATTCACCACGCTCTTTGTCCCCGATCCCGATCCCGACCCCGATCCCGATCCCGTCTCCGGTCTGCTGTTCACCGAAATCCTGGCCAACCCCGAAGGCACCGAAAGCGCCGGCGAGTACGTGGAAATAATGAACGCCGGAAGCGAAACCGTGGATCTGTCCGGCCTGCATATCGATGACACCGGTGGCGCAGAAGAAGGCGATCTCCTGGGTCCCTGCGCCGAAGGCCAACCGACCACCCTGCCTCCGGGAGAAGTTGCATTACTCGTCGGCGAGTCCTTTTTTGCACCCGCCGATATGATGCCCGGGACGGTGGTAGTCTGCACCGACCGCAGCACCGTAACCCCCCGCGGCCTGAAAAACTCCGGCGGCGAGGTGTTGGTGTTGAAGGATTCCGGCGGATCGGAACTGGCCCGCTACGGCGGCTGGGTTGATTTTTCTTCTCGTGAAGGTTGCTCCGCCACCCGCCTGAGCCTGACGGTTTCGGATAGTGCTGAAAACTGGGTGATCCCCGAGGGAGAACCTTGTAGGTCCCCGGGATGGTACGAATAATGATACGCGTCCGCGTCCGCGTCCGCGTCCGGTTTGGAGGTGTAAATTGGTACGATTCGATTTCCAGAAGCTAGACGTCTACAAAATAGCCACTGATTTCGTCTGTCTTTCCGGCGAGGTAATCAAGCAGCTACCACGTGGCAACTCGTATATTGCCGATCAACTATCACGCGCAGCTTCTTCGATTATGCTGAACATTGCGGAGGGAGCAGGGGAATTCTCAGACAGCGATAAGGCTCGCTTCTATCGCTACGCGAAGAGATCGGCTACGGAATGTGCGGCGATTCTGGATGTGTGTAGGAATCTTGGGCTAACGATGAAGGATAACTACAACAAGGGGCAAGAACTCCTTGATCGGGTGTTTGCCATGTTGGTGAAAATGACTCGAAGGTATGAAAAGCCGGACGCGGACGCGGACGCGGACGCGTATAGAGCGGCTTACAATTCGTAGGTATCTCCGTCCTTCGCCGCGTAAACGTCAATTCCCGCCTTCCGGCAAATAGCTACCGCCGCGTCGACGTCCGCCGTGGGGGGGAGGTGCGATAAGACCAGCTTTTTGGCGGAGGATTTCAGCGCGATGTCGGCGGCGTTCTCCGGAGTCAGGTGCGAGGGCATGGGTGATCCGGAGGGCAGGGTGCATTCCAGAACCAATAAATCGGCGTCCTGGGCCAGGTGGATCACTTCTTTTCCCGGGCCGGAGTCGCCGGGGTAGACCACTACGCGATCGCCGGCGGTTATGCGCAGGCCGATGCTGTTGTCGGTGTGGGGGACTTTTTGGCCTTCTATCTTGAAGGGGCCGATGGTTCCGGAGCCGGGGAGATTGAGACGCTCAAGAGGGAAGGGGAGGTCGTAGGGGTGATCGCGGCCCCAGGTGCGGTGAAAAGAGATTAGTTCGTCGATGATCGAAGTTCCGGCGAACCACAGGGGTTTGGTTCGCATTCGGTAGCGTTCGAGATCGAGGATCAAAAACAGCTCGCTGGTGTGATCGGCGTGCTGGTGGGTTATGCAGATGCCGTCGATGTCGTCTGGTGACGCTCCGGATTTTACCAGGGCGCGGAGGGCGCCGGGGCCGGCGTCGAGCAACAGATGATGGTCGTCGTGGGAGAGGAGGTAGGCGGGGCCCCCGCGCCGGGGGTCGGGGAAGATGCCGCCGGAACCCAGGACGGTGAGTTTCAACGGCTCACCTATTCCAACAGCGCGCGGACGCGGTCGGCCAGTTCCTCGAAGGTGAAGGGCTTGTCCAGGTGATCGTCGGCTCCGGCCAGCGGGGAGGTGGCGTCGGAGACTTTCTCGCCGATGGCGGTAAGTATCAGGATTTTCATGTCTTTCAGGTCGTCGCGGCCGCGGATGTACTTGGCTACTTCCCAGCCGGTGAGCTTGGGCATCATCACGTCCAGGATGACCAGCCGGGGTTTCTCCACCAGCAACTTCTCGACGGCCTGCTCGCCGTCGTCGGCGAAGACCAGGTCGGCCCCGATGGGTTTCAGGGCCGCCGCGACCATTTTCTGGATCTCCAGGTCGTCATCGGCGACCAGGATTTTGGGGATTTCCGGCATGGTTGGGTTCCTCGCAAAAAAAAGCGGGGTCGTTATGACCCCGCATGATGGCTTCGCGTGTCGGTCGTTGTTACTGCCGGTTCACGTTCTTGGCCTGGAGACCCTTGGGGCCCTGGGTGACCTCGAATTCCACCGGATCACCCTCTTTCAGGCTCTTGAAGCCCTCTCCGCTGATGGCAGAGAAGTGCACGAACACATCCTCCCCACCCTCTTGCTCGATGAAGCCATAGCCCTTCGCATCATTGAACCACTTCACTTTTCCTGTCGCCATTCTGCTTTCTCCCACTTTGGTTAGAACATACACACTATCGGAAACACGAAAAGCACGAATCGCACAATGACCGGGGGGTTGTCAAGGGTTTCAAATTTCAGAACTTGGGAACCGCCTTCAGGATGGCCTTGCCCTTCTTGATCACCACCTTGAACTCGACCGACTTGCACTTATGCTGCTTCATGATGGCGGGAACCTGCTTGCGCAGGGACTTGGCCAGGGCCTCCTTGGTAAGGCCCTTGGTGGATTCCTTGCAGCGGCGCTTGGCCAGGACGTAGGCGTCGTAGATGGCCCCCACGGTCTTGTCGTTCAACGCCGCCCTCGGCTGGCCCGCCTGGCGCGCGGGCGCCCGGGCGGGCTCGGGGCGTTGCTCCTCGGCGGTTTCCTCGGTGGCCTGCTCCTTCTTGGCCTTGTTGCGGTAGCGGGCCATGTAGACGTCCCGGTGGTAGGTGCCGTCCTCGATCCGCCGGCTGGTGCGCATCCAGTAGGTCTCGTAGGTGTTCATGCGCGCCACCAGCTGGTTGAGCCGGAACCGCAGGGCGGTGTTACGGCTCCTGGTCTTGCGCATCTGCTGCAGGATGTTGTGGACCGCGGTCTTCTCCATCGAGGGTTCGATCTTCTCGATCCCCTGGAAGTACTGCTCGTACAGGGAACGCAGGCGGTCCAGCCGCTTCTCCATCACGTCGAGCTGCTCCTCCAGTTCCTTGGATTCGGCGTCCAGCAGGGCCATACTTTTTTTGTACCAGAATGAAGGGATTCCGGCAAGTTACTCCTGCCGGATACGGCAGCGGATGAGCAGTGCA
>Ga0272442_10000211_pt1 | contig 97749 bp, 108 predicted proteins | sample SSMForm2O_FD_200262 | JGI IMG/M metagenome (GOLD analysis project Ga0272442, IMG submission 200262) | Marine sediment archaeal communities from Little Sippewissett salt marsh, Falmouth, MA, United States - SSM-Form-2O | ecosystem: Environmental > Aquatic > Marine > Wetlands > Sediment ...
TCTATAATCCTGAGATTATAGCCCTAAATCATTGAAATGTAATTTAATGATAACCCGGTGGAGCATGTCAGTGAATTGTGTTAATTTTTTTCATAAACTCATTAACATTGACTTTCTTGTCCGTAACTGATGATTCAATCGCCGCAAGCACAACTGCAAGGGTTTTCAGATGGTCTTTTCCGCTTGTTGCTGGAGTTTTTTTATTTTTCAGGCATTCTATGAATTCTTCGAGCAACATTACCGTATCGGTGTAAAATGGCTCGATGGGTCCTGTATCGATTTGCGTTAGATTTTCTGCGCTTTGGGTTGCTGTGTAGATTCCATCTTCCCCGAATAGTTCTTGTTGGACTATTATTCCTTTTTCAAAGTCGGTTCTCCATCTAAAATCGATGCCTTCATTCATTCCTTCGTTGCCGGAAATCCATGTTCCTAGATAATTCACATGTATACCGTTCTTCATGTGAAGATGCATTGATACATTAGGGTCCTGTTTGTATGGGTTTGTCTCCCATTCCGCCGGGTTCCACTCGTAGGCGTAGACAGACTCTACCTCAGAAGAATAGACGTATCGTATCAAATCGAGGTGATGGATAGCCTGCTCCAGCAAGAATGTGTGAGTCATATCATTACAGTACTGGTTCAACACCATGCCCTTGTAGCTCATGGGGTTTCTTGTTCTGATATATGAGAACTGGGAAAAGCTGGGTGCCCCAAAGCCCCCGGTCTCAAATAACCGTTTATAGGCTTGGGTTACGGGCATGTATCGGAACTGCATCCCAATAAGAAGAGGAAGATCATCTTCTTCTGCGCGATTCACTAAATCCTGAGAAGAAGCATAGTCTTCTGTGAGGGGCTTCTCTACTAAAAGAGGTAAACCTCTGTCGATTAGTGTAACTGCCTGTGGGTAATGGAATTGGGGTGGAGTCACAATTATCGCGGCATCAACATCTGCTTCACGTACTGCGGTATTGAAATCAGTATATCCCGTAATATTCGTGTCTTGATTGATCTTTTTGATGTTCTCTATGGCGCTCTGATCGATGTCAACATATGCATTAATCATACAGTCAGGGTTATCCTTCACAACACGTCCCCATGACCTGCCCCGCAATCCACATCCAACTAGCATCAATTTAATCAAGGTATTCAATGAACCAGATGGTCTGTTACCAATTTAAAACATACAATCCACAGGAGCCTCGTCGAAACCGTGATATAAAATCATGGACTCTCTATCATCTATGAATTGCGCCCGCGCTCTCTTAGAGATGCTGAAAAATTATGATACAGAATATGTTTTTGGATTACCCGGCGAGACCACTCTTCCATGGTACAAGGAATGGCTGGATTTTCCCGAAATTAAACACGTAATGGCAAGGGATGAAAGGTCCTCGGCGTTTATGGCTGATGGTTATGCTAGGTTCAGCTTCAAGCCCGGACTATGTGAGGCGCCCAGCGTAGGGAGCACCCACATTTTACCGGGAGTTGCTGAGGCGTACAAGGGCTCTTTGCCTATGATCTTTTTCACCTCGGATATTCCGCTGCATCTGGAGACCAATAACATGCTTACTGGCTTGGATCAAACTAGCATGTTCAAGGGAATAACCAAGGAATCCATCACTGTTACCAACCCAGACCAGATACCACACACCATCAGACGAGCCTTCAGGGTGGCTACCTCGGGTAAACCGGGACCGGTGCACATCAGACTACCCTACGATGTATTACAAGGCGAGATAGTTGACCCAATGCTCTATGCTCAGAAGGATTTCACTGGTTATCCCGGGCATAGACCAGTTGCAGAAACACCAAAGATCATTGAGGCGTTGAAGCTACTTGGGGAAGCGGAAAACCCGGTGATTGTGTGCGGTCAGGGAGCATTGTATAGTCAGGCTTGGGACGAAGTAGTAGCAATATCCGAGCTTTTCGCCGCTCCTGTGGGAACAACCATTAATGGTAAAGGATCGATGCCTGAGCGTCATCCTTTGAGTATCGGTGTTATTGGGGCGCGGGGTGGAACAGCCCTGAGTAACAGGGTGCTCTGTGAGGCTGATCTCGTTTTTTTCGTTGGGAGTAGCACGGATAGCGCTGGAACCGATAAATGGACGGTACCCCCACGGGACACCAAAGCCAAGATAATTCAGCTGGATATCAGCGAGCAAGAGGCTGGGAACAATTATCCTGTTGATGTAATCTTGATTGGGGATGTCAAGGCAACACTGGAATGGATGCTGGAGCTAGCCGAGACCAGTCCAAGGGAGATGATGAAGCTCCCGCGAATACAGAGGCTCCTTGAGGAAAAGAAGAAGCATGATGATTATGTCTCGGGGATGGCTGAGAGCAATGAGATACCGATTCACCCTGTTAGGTTCATCAAGGAACTGGATAAGGCGCTCCCAGATGATCGATGCCTCGTAATGGATGTTGGGACCAGCGCCATCTATACCTCGACCTTCTACAAGGTTCCTGAGGCTGGACGATCCATGGCGTATAATTTTGCTATGGGTAGTCTTGGGTATGCATTACCGACGTCTATTGGGACTAGTGTGGCTCGTCCAGATAGCTGTATAGCTGGATTGGTGGGTGATGGTAGCTTTGGGCTTGCGGCTGCAGAGTTGGAGACCATCGCACGCATGGGTCTCAATAACAATATTATCGTGATGAGTAACAGAAGCTTCGGCTGGATACGTGCAGAGTGGAGGCTCAGCTATGGAGAAGAGTACGTGGATTTCGCCACCAATTTCAAGGAGGTAGACTACATGAAGATCGCTGAAGGCTTCGGACTAAAAGCCCAGAGAATAACCAAGCCCGAGGAGTTAAACAAACTCAAGGAAGCATTCGACAGCGATGAACCCAGCTTCACTGAACTAGTTCTCCAACCAGAAGATCAACTAGTCCCTCCAGTACCAACGTGGATAAAGAAGGCAAAGAAACATGGCGTCAGGCATATCAAGTGATCCATGATGACCAAGTTTCCCGTTACTCAAGCCACTATTATGCTGGATGAAAACGAGGCTGAGTATACCAAACATCTTTATGATTACCGGAAATCCGGTGCTGTTGCTGCCGCGGAGATAATGGATGTCTCTGAGCATGCCATGATCAAGACCCTTGTCATGGAAGACAGCGATCACAAGCCCTTCATAGTTTTGATGCATGGTGAGAAATCAACTAGCCTGAAAGACTTAGCGAGGCAGCTGGGTACTAAAAATGTGAAGACGGTTAGCGTGAAGGATGCTCAGAAGTATACAGGGTATATGGTGGGTGGTATCAGTCCTTTTGGCACCAAGCGAGAACTCAAAGTCTACACTGAGAAGACTATACTCGACCTGCCTTACATCTACATTAACGGCGGTAGAAGGGGATTCATCCTAGGCATGAAACCAGATACCCTAATTAGAATACTCGATCCTACTCCAGTGCATGTTGCTAGGTAATCAACTGTTTTATTTTTTGTAGAACTCGTCATTTAATCAAAAACCACTGAAATTTCTATTCATTCAACTCGTTTTCGTTGGCAATAGTTTTTATCTGAATAACTGATTATCACGGTAAACGGTGAAATCCTTGGAGAAATATGAGAGCATACTAATCAAGAATGGATTCCTTCTCACGATGCAAGGAGAAGGCGTCGGCTCTATTGTTGATGGAGCTGTTGCCATTGAGGGACAAAATATTGTTGCTGTCGGTAAAACCGATGAAATAGTCAAAGAATACAGTGATGCTGAGCATGTTATTGATGCTCATGGTAAAGCGGTGTTACCGGGCTTTGTTGATGGGCATATCCATACTGGACTCAGCTTAGCTAGAGGCTTGGCTCAGGACGTACCGGAGATCGAGTGGATGCTAAAGACAATGGCACCATTCACAGCCTACTATACTCCAGAGCATAGCATCATCGGGTCAAAGGTAGGCGTACTGGAAGCCATGAAATCAGGAACCACTACTTTTGGAGAGATCGGTGGAAACATGGGTCCAGTAGCAGACAAGGTGTTCATCCCATCTGGCGTCAGGGCGAACCTTGCAAACACAATCAACCAGATTGGACCCGAGAGCAGACCAGACCCCAAGCAGCTCTACATATTCTTTGAGGATATTGGTGAGAGAAAATTCAAGGAAGGCGTTGAGCTCATCGAGAAATACGATGATGCAGGAGACGGCAGAATAACAGGAATACTGAGCCCTCACGGCGCAGACATGATGAACAAGGAGCTACTTCTTGCGGTTAAGGAGAAAGCAAGGGAACTTGGAAAGCTTGCGCATATTCACGTTGCTCAGGGTGGTAGGGAGGAGCTTCAGATGAAGATGCGATATGGCATGACCACAATCAAGTACCTCGACAGCATCAATTACCTTGATGATCAATTAATCGCAGCTCACTGCCACCAGACAACAGACGATGAGGTTGAATTACTGGCGCAGCGTGGCGTCAGATATGCATCCTGTCCAGCAAGCATAGGCGGTATAGATGGAATTACTCCACCCCTCGGATTATTCATAGCGAGTGGGGGAAAATATGCTACCATTGGCAGCGATCAGGCCCCGGGTAATGGTCACCATAATATGCTGGTTGAGATGAAGGTAGCTGCTTTACTCAACAAGACTAGACACCGTGACCCTACAGTATTACCTGCGTGGAAGACCCTCAGACTGGCTACCATAGATGGTGCTCAAGCTATTGGACTGGGAGATAAGATTGGTAGCCTTGAGGTGGGGAAGAAGGCGGATGTTATCTTGCTTGACTTGAAGGTTCCCCATATGACGCCTATTATCTATAATCCTATGAACAATATCGCCCCCAACATCGTCTATAGTGCAAGGGGTGACGAGATCACAGACGTAATAGTAAACGGGGTTCAGATCATTGAAAACAAGATAGTCAAGACCATGGATGAGGCTAAGATCATTGAGGATGCTCAGAAGGTTGCGGTTGAGATTGCTGATGGCGCAGCACAAGGGTTCCTTGATGGGGATGGATGGCTTGCACGCGAGGTCAAGAGAGGTCTCTACTAGCCCTGTTGTAAAATTTTCTTTTCAAAAACACTTTAACTTGTAATAATCAGCGAGTATTTTGTGAGAGACTCCAAGCAGTTTAGAAGGATACTGATACCGACAATCATTGTTATGGCTGCTGTCGTCTTCGTGATAGGTTTTCAATATCTTGATCAGGGAAAAAAAGAGCCTGAATCAAATGGCTTGGAGAATGATACCGTAACAATTGGTGTAATTTGCCCATGTACAAGGGAATTGGAGGCATACAAGTTTCTAGCAGACCTTGCAGAACAGGACATCAATAAACACTTGAATGAGCAGGAAATCTCTCAAGAATTTAAGTTCATAGTTTCTGATGCTCAAGGGGATAGTATGAATGCTTTTGATATAGCGAAACAGCATTACGATTCGGGCAATAAACTCATCGTTGGGCTAAGCTGGAGTAGCCAAATGGACACCTTCTTCAGTTTCGCAAAAGAGAGAGGATGCTTGATAATATCACCCGGCTCAACTCAGCCATGGCCTTTGAGATTAGCACCATCAACCTATAGGCTATATCCCGCGGATCATCTTTACACGGTTCCTCTGGTTGAGGCTGTTGAGAGTGTCAATGTATCTAAGGTGATTTTTCTTAGTCTTCTTCATGCTAGTTTTGCTGATATCATGAGAGAAGAATTCATAGCAGAGTACAATGGAGAAATCATAGATGTTCAGATAGATTCTCAGGGTACTGATTCAGAGTTGGAACAGGCGACAGAAGTTCTAAAAGATGAGATACAAGGAGCAATAAATGAGCACGGTGAAAACCATGTCGCCGTATATTTTATTGGGATCAGTGATCATCTTGAGAAAATTCTTGGCTCCACAACTGAAGATTCCATTTTCAGTGTTCCTTGGTTTGTGTGGAACGGGTATAACTGGCACGATGACCCAGGCACACGTTACACAGGTTTTGAAGAGGATGCGAGCGTTCTTTCTCGAATCAAACTCATTGGAGTCCATCCAGCCATACCTGATAATCCTGTTTTCACAAGAATAAACGGGTTATATCTGGAAAGATTCGGTGAACCCATCTCCATGATTCACGGAAACCTCTATGATGGACTCTGGATCACGGCTCTCAGCGTAATTCAGGCAGGCTCTATCGATGGTGTTGATGTCGGAGAGAAGGTTCCCGAGATAGCTAAGCACTATGTAGGAGTCTCGGGAAATTGCAGTCTCAATGACTGGGGAGACCGATGGGGAGTAGACTGGACACTCTATGGGTACAAGTTAGAAGGAAATACCACCAAAGTCACACAGTTTGGATTATATAGCTATACAACTGGGAAGATAACTTGGTACGACAATTAAGAATAATATTAAGATAGAGCGCCCCTTGTATCCCTATGAGACACTTTTGGAATGCACGGGTCCCTATGAGGGATGGTGTAGATCTTTCTGCTGATGTTTACCTTCCTGATGAGGAGGGATCATACCCCGCGGTAGTAATCGGGACACCCTATGATAATACGATGAAGAGCCATGTGGATATGGCCAGCTTCTTCGTAGACCACGATTACGCCTTCATCATCTATGATGTCAGAGGCAGATATGACAGTGAGGGGGATTTCTACCCCTTCTTCAACGAGGGCCCAGATGGATATGACCTCATAGAGTGGGCTGCAGCCCAGCCATGGTGCAACGGCAAACTAGGCATGATGGGCGGCAGCTACAGGGGCTGGATACAGTGGGCAACAGCCAAGGAACAGCCACCTCATCTAACAACCATGATCCCAACAGCGACAGGCGGCAACTGGCTCAAAGAGTTCCCATATTTCAATGGAATACCTTGCCTCTGGATGTTCGGCTGGCTCAACTTCGTGGGAGCCAAATCAAACCAGAGCCTAGCAGGGACAACAGCGGACTGGGAGCGAATATACAATACGTTGCCCATCAGCGAGTTACCTGAAGCATTGGGTCGCGTGTTGCCTTATTGGAAGGAGTGGATGAGCCACCCAGACATTGATGAGTTCTGGAAGAAGATGATATTCACAGAGAATGACTTTAAGGGAATAGAGATTCCCGTACTTCACATAACTGGATACTATGATGGTGACCAGCCCGGAGCCCTCCACTACTATGAGGGCGCAGTCAAGAATGGTCCTAACCCAATGCAGCAGTATATGCTCATGGGTCCATGGGATCACGCGGGCACAAGGTTTCCTAAACGGTATCTTGGTGGAGTAGATTTCACCAATGAGTCATTGATGGAGATGAAGTGTGTTCACCTTGAATGGTTTGACCATTGGCTCAAGGGCAAGGATAACGGAGTTAACGATTGGCAGTTAACCAAGTACTATATTATGAATGAGATCAAGTGGATAGGATCAGACACTCACTGGCCAATAGAGCCGATGAGAACACCATACTATCTCAACGGTAAAGGAAAAGCGAACACATACAATGGAGACGGCGAACTAACAGGAAAACCCGGAACAAACCAACATGACAACTACATCTATATCCCTGAGAACCCAGCCATGCCAACCAAGAGCTTCGACTTCTATGGAGCCGGGGAAGAGGTACCAATGGATAGACGCTACATGATGAGAAGAGATGACCATCTCGTCTATACCAGTGAAACCCTAGACGCCCCGGTAACCATCAAGGGATCACCAGTCACCGAGCTCTATGTGAGCAGTAACTGTCCTGATACTGATTTCTTCGTATACCTGATGGATGTATACCCAGATGAACGGAGTGTACTGGTTAGTCATGGTTTGATGAGGGCGCGGTACAGGAATGGGTTGGAGAAACAGGAGCTGATGAAGCCCGGTGAGGTCTACAAGGTAGCCATTCCCATGAGCACAACAGGAAACCTGTTCAAAACAGGTCACAGCATCAGGTTAAGCATCACAAGCAGCGAGTTCCCCAGGTATGGACGTAATAACAATACTGGAAACCCGATAGATTCTGATACTGAACTCAGGGTAGCCGAGAATACAGTGTATCATGGGGCCAAGTATCCTTCAAAGCTTCTTCTTCCCCTTGTTTAATCGAATATGCCCTTGCTTTGCCAGATAACCAGTATCAAGCCACAGATTATTGCCAAGGCATAATGGTATCCATTGAATGAGAGCAGGTTATTCACGAATTCGACATAGAAGATTTCCGACGCTCCTTCCTCAAATAAGAACTCGAAAAACGATGCAGATGATATTATTGTTCCTATGAGTTTTCCTATTATGAATCCTAGTAGAAATTCTATGATGGCTTCCCGAGTTATGAGTTGAGCCATATCAGAAGTGTTTCTTGGAGAGTATAATAAATTAACCAATAAACCAAGCTACATAGAACGGATTAATAATGATTCTAAGCCTTGTCTGCCAACGGCTCCAATTCTTTGCCCTACCGGTTTACCGTTTTTGAAGACGATAAAGTTGGGGATACTCATTACGCCGAACTGGGCTGCTGTCTGTTTATTGTAATCTACGTTGAGCTTAGCCATGTATGCCTTTCCAGCGTAGTTTTTAGCCATCTGGTGGATTACTGGCGCCATCATCTTGCATGGTGCACACCAGTCTGCCCAGAAATCGATCAAGACTGGTTTATCTGTCTCTGATAGCGCCTTGTGGAAATTCGCGTCTGTGAGCTCCATAATCTCACCGTCTCGCCAGAATGTTGGTTTCGGTGTGGCATTCATCATTTTTTTGAACATTTCTTCTTTTATTTTATCTAATTCGTTGTCTGAGCTCATTTTATTTTCAATAAAAATGGTGGATTAAGAAGATTACTACTTCTTGAGGCTCTCGGTATAATCTGGACGAGTTGAATCGTATTTGTGGGCACCCTCGGGGTCATTCATGACCTCCTTGAGATACTCCTCACAACCCTCCCAGTCACCTGCCTTCGCATGAGTATCAATATAATTCTGAGGCATGGGGTGAGTTCCTACGACAACTGGTAGCCCAACATAGTTCTCGATGTATGTCTTGTGGTCCTTGATGTATGGGCATGGGGGATATCCTGCTAGGTAGCATGAGGCTAGGTAGATTACCTCAGCGCCATACTTCTTCATGTCAGCGGGTGCAAACTCCAGTCTTTCTCCTGGGCATCCTCCGCATGTCATCCAGCCTACCACTTCGATTGGTTCGTCCTTGTATTTCTTGAAGGCTCCGTCTCGTTCGATTATTGATCTAAAACACTTGTTGCCTGTACATTTCCTGTTCCTGTCACAGATCATGATTCCTACTTTTACCATTTAGACATCAAACCTATTACATGTTGTATGTTTTCTGGTTCGCATCCAAGCGAATCTACCAAATTAGGTACACCTAAACTATAAGGATGCCGATGAGGATTCAATATTATTTATAGCTTATTAAATATCTGTGGAATCCATAGGGAGAGTATCTACTAGGCTTTCACAATTATTAATACCCTATAAAAAACTCCTCAGTTGATAATGGGGTCTTTAAATCAGAAACGTGCACTCTCGTCAGTAATTTCGACGGTAATACTCTCGGCTGCAGTCCTAGTAACCGGAGGCATGATTTGGAACTATGCAAACGGTGCCACATCCATTATCGCGTATGATTATCACGAGGATAGCATGAAGTTAATACACCAAATTGAAGAAAGGATAATGTTTGAACATATTACAAATAACTCAACGCATCTGACTATTCATCTATATAATTACGGTGATGTAGATGTTCAAGTCGATGTTTATGCAAATACCAGTAGTACAGACTTGCAGAACCCTATGACTGTTGAAAGTAAACAAAGTGCGTGTGCAGTTATCCCTCTAGCCTGTTCAAGTGGAGATAATATTGGACTAAAGATATACACTAGGAGGCAGAATATTGTATATTACTCGTACATTGCCAAGTAAAAAAAGGTCAGCGATAACCACAACTCTTGGAACATTGATTTTTATCTCAATTATGTTTACAGCATTAATACCACTGCAATTATCGATGCTTCAGACCGATATAGTGGAGACTCAAATTTGTCAAGATATTAAACTAAATGATAATGAGAAAGAACTTGAAACCCTTAACCTCGTTGCTTATCCAACTACTACAACTTCGGATCAATTAAAGGTAAGAGTTCAAAACACTGGAACCCTAAATATAAAATTAGTAAAAATTATGGATAAAAGACCAGTGTTTCGAGTTAAATAACTCTATAAGTGTTGGAAATTCCGAAGTGATTGGTCCCTATACTGTAGATCTATTAGCAAACACCTCGTATCCAGTTAAGGTAATCACAGAAAGAGGAAATTTGATTTCATCAAACGCGGGAAATATAATATACACGACACAGGGAATATGGTTCACCCCCTCACTGGGAATCAACGTCTATATATCAAATGATAAAGGCAAATACTATATTCAGATCTCGAACTCGACTTGGAGCCAAGAATATAACACACAGGGCCAAGACTTTGGTGACCTCGTGGTTCTTTTCGATGTTGAAACTATTGATACTTATCATGTTATTTGTAAGAAAAATAGCGATTCAGGGCCTAACCTACCTGGAACCCCCCTTGATGTAACCATTACATGGCCTGATGGGTCTCCTATTGTCTTTGTCTATACAAGTGGCTTGGATACGTGAGTTGGTTATTATGAGGAAATGTGTAGGATCAATTCTTGGAATTATCATCATGATTGGAGTATTGTTTAATACATTTATTCCTCTTCAGCTTTACATTAAGGAGCACAATCTTCTCAAAATACAGAGAGAGAACGAGTTAGAGGTAAAGGAGGGTTACCGGGATCTAGAGAATTTAACGGTTTTAGCGTATCCAGTTAACACTACTTCAAACGAGATCCTAGTTGAGGTGGAGAACAAGGGAGCAATTCAGGTTAATGTAAAGAGTATTTGGATAAAGGATTCAAAAGAACCAATAAAGACTGGTTTAAGACCGGGAGAAGAGGGGGTTTTTGGTCCTTTTACTGTTGATTTAATTAAAAACAATAGTTATCCTGTTCAAGTATTTACAGAGAGAGGACGCTTGTTTTCATCTGAGTCAGGTAATCTGTTTTTTATCGAGGGGACTTGGGTAATTCAAGGTCTCGGGATAAGTGTTCAGATTGCTAATAATATAGGGAAATATTTTATCTGTGTCTCAAATTCGACATGGAGTTCAATTTATCAAACGCAGGGTCAGGATCATGATGATTTACTTGTATTCTTTGATGTAAAATCAAACGGAAACTATCAAGTGGTGTGTAAGAAAAATAACTCAATGGGTCCGGATCTCCCTGGGACACCTATGATTGTAGAGCTCATGTATCCGGGGGGTCCTCCTGTTGTGTCTATTTATACGAGTGGGTTGGATTTATAATGATTTGAGGCTGTTAGGTGATTTCGTGTGCGTATATTGATGCGAGGTAACTAATCATCAATAAAACGTGGATTGAAAACCTGTCTTTGGGTTTTATCCCATTGGGTTTTTATTTTAGGCTGCGAAAAAGGTTCCGCGAGTCTTGACAGAGGACAATGCATTCTCACAGCTATGCCGACCAGTTCGGAGGCTGATACAAGAGAAAGGCTTCGACGAGCCTACGGAGCCCCAGCGCAAGCTAATCCCAATAATACTCGAAGGAAAAGACGTACTACTCATCTCAGCCACAGCCACAGGGAAAACAGAGGCAGCAGCGTTACCCGTACTTCACCAGTTCCTGTTAAATGGTGGAAGGCAACCGGGAATTAGCATCATATACGTCACCCCACTTAGGGCGTTGAACCGGGATATTCTGGACCGTATGACCTACTGGGCAAACAGGCTCGACATGAGATTGGGGGTACGCCACGGCGACACCAGCCAGAAGGAACGAACCTATCAACGAATAAGCCCACCCGACATGCTCATCACTACCCCTGAGACATTGCAAGCTATACTTCAGGGTAGGACCATCAAGAACCACCTCAAGACCGTCAGATGGATCATAATAGACGAGATACACGAATTAGCAGACAACAAAAGAGGAAGCCAACTAAGCCTAGCTTTGGAGAGAATAAAGGCAATCACTGAGAACCCTCCACAACTCATTGGACTCAGCGCTACTATAGGTACACCTGATAAGGTAGCCAAGTTCCTTGGTGGGGAAGACCGTGACGTGGAGATCGTGCAGGTATCAGCACTCAGGGATACACAGTTTGAGATAGTTTACCCCAAGCCAGAGCCCGAGGATTACGAGCTGAGCAACAAGTTGTTTACTCATCCTGATGTGGCTGTGCGTCTCAAGGTGATGAAGGACCTCATCGAGAACCATGATACCACACTCATATTCACAAACACGAGGAGCACCAGCGAGGCACTCACAAGCAGGTTCAACATCTGGGACACCGAGTTCCCCCTGAGCATCCACCACGGCTCATTAGCCAAGACCAGCAGGATCGCTACAGAGAAAGGCTTGAAGGCAGGTGATTTACGGACTGTTATCTGTACAAGCAGCCTAGAGCTGGGCATAGATATCGGAAGAATTGACCTTGTTATCCAGTATAATAGCCCAAGACAGGTAACTAGACTACTCCAACGGGTTGGACGAAGCGGACACAGCATAGACGAGACCAGCAAGGGCGTCATCGTCGCCATGAACAGCGATGATGCCATGGAGAGCATGGTCATCTGTAGACGTGCGCTTCTTGAGATTATGGAGCCATTACAGGTCCCAGAGAAGCCGTTTGATGTCTTGGTTAACCAGATGATCGCCGAGTTGATGCAGACGAGCCGATTGTATATACTCCAGTATAAGAACCTCTTCAAGAACGCCTACCCATACCGGGAGCTCGAAGAAGACGAGATCGTTGGTGCAGCTAATTATATGCATGACAGATTCCCACGGCTTGCGTGGTTTAGCCCAGAAGATGAGGTGCTCATCAAGCCCCGAGGCAGTCGCAAGACCATGTACAGATACTTCTTCAACAACCTATCCATGATCCCAGATGAGATAGATTACCTGATAATGGATGTTGACGGGGATACACCTGTAGGTATACTTCAAGAGGCATTTGTTGCTGAGTACGCGAAACCCGGAGTAAAATTCACCCTCAGAGGCAGCGCATGGAAGATTCTCAACATCCACAACGACAAGATCTATGTACGGGCAGAAGACGACCCAACAGGCGCTATTCCAAGCTGGGTAGGAGAACAGATACCGGTTCCATTCGAGGTAGCCATGGAGGTAGGGCAGATCAAGGGATTCGTGGAGGACAGCCTCAACACCGAGAAACCTGTTGACTGGATTGCACGAGAGCTAAGCGAGAAATATCCTGCGAAGCCTGAGACCATGAAGCTGGTGTTGAGGGAGCTTGTGGATCATCACCGGCATGGGCACTTGATTCCAACAGATAAACGGGTGCTCGTGGAGGATTGGGATGATAATGTTATAATTCACGCTAATTTCGGCAGCTTAGCCAATAGAACACTGGCGCGTATCGTTGGGCATGTCATCAGTGAAGCCACTGGTTACCCTGTGGGTGTCCAGCAGGATACCTATATGATTATCACTCAGACGGTGGGCGAGGTTGACGCCTTATATGTGGCGCGTATGCTCAAGACCCTCGCAAAGAAAGACCTCACAGACACCATCAATGAGGCGGTGACCAAGACTGGTCTCTTCAAGAAACGCATCATCAATGTTGCACGCAAATCGGGAGCATTGAGCAAGTTCGCCAACTTCAGTAATATCACGCTTGGTAGGTTGATGAAGAGCTTCGAGGGCACCATAATCTTTGAAGAAGCCATGAAGGACACCCTCAGACAAGACTTGGATATAGAGACAACTTTAGACTTGTTAAGACAGATGGCTGAAGGAGACATCGAAGTAAGCATACTGGATACAGATGATGATGTTAGCCCGCTGGGTCAGCTCGGTGTGGATAGCATCAGCATGAAAGTAGACATCGTTCCTCCTGAAAAGATAACCAAGATCATCATCGAGTCAGCCAAAGCTAGGCTCTACAACGAGACAAGAATACTAATATGTCTTGGTAAACATGACTGGCTGCAGGAAATGCAGGTAAACGATTTCCCAAACAAGATCCAGTGTCCCATCTGTGGTAGCACAGAGATAGCTGTACTGGACAAAACTCCTGAGGAGGCAGCCGAGATGATGGCACGCACCAAAGGACGCTACAAGTTTGATCCACCATGGTGGTGGAAAAACGGAGAGGACTCATCCAAGCTGGTCTCTATCTATGGACGTAGGGCAGGTATTATTGCAGCTGCTAAGCGGGTTGAGAACGAGATTGCTTGGGATATATTGGCAGAGACCGAGGGTGAGGGAGATGAGTTCTTCGAGAAGATTGTTGAGGCAGAGAGAGAGGCTCTTAAGAAACGCTTCATGTAACGCGATATTTTTCTCATTATTAGGTTTGAAATATACTTAATAAAATGAACCCGTGCTTTGAGCCCAATATCCAAGCATGTAATACTAGTATCTGCATTCATCGCCTTCGTGATCTATTTGACTATTCACGAGGGATTGCATATGGTTACTAGTATTGTTTATGGTGAGTTTGAGCGATTCGTTATTCATCCATATGGGTTTGAGGTCATATTCAAAACACCAGTGGCGTTGAGAGAGGGATTCAAATGGTTCGTAATCTCGGGCATGAGCAATATCGTCACTCCAATTCTTGGATTGTTATTGCTGGGCTCTATTCATAGGTTCATTAAGAAGCCGATCCTCATCAGCGCGACAGTTTATTGGTTAACTATCTTTTTCCTCATATCTGATCCATTGAATTTGAGTGTGGGTCCTTTTCTTTATGGGGGAGACGCGTATGGTATCGTTGAGGGACTGAATGTGCCAATTTACGTTGTACAATTTATTGGGTTTATCGTCTTCTTGATTAATCGAGAGTTGATAGCCGTCAAGCTTCTACCAGCATACAATATTACGACAAGACATCCAGTGTTTGTACCATGGCTCAAACGATAATAGCTTAGAAAGTGACCCAAATCCACAAGTCTCATGTAACAATGCGTTTGAATTTCCCGCAATATAACAAAGGATTTGTTGATGTTTATGCTTTTTTATAGCATGTGTCATGACCTGTTTTGTATTTTCTATAGGTATAAAAATGAAAACTTAGTCCTCTGATGCTATGATTCCTCTTTTAATTTCTGGGTGCTGCTCTTCAGCTATCGCCTTAATTTCATTGTACAGGTACTCAAAATATTCCCCAAACTGGGGATAATTACGTAACTCTCTCCACCCATAGATATAGTCATGTAGCTTATCCCAGGACATGATTATCAGCCCGGACATAAGGTCATCAATAAAAGAGATGTCGATTAGATTTCTTTTTACTAGAACTCCTATTCCTTCGTAGTAGTCGATACATGCGGTCATGATGCTCCATGCATCTAGGTTTGTGTATGGTCCATATTTATTCATGAAGTCCTCGTAGTCCTCCCATTGCCATGTCAGCATTGTTCCAAAGTCTTTCATGAATTCTTTATCGTTTAATTTTGCGTATATTGGCATGAATAGTTGTGCTTGTCTTGTCTCAAGCTGAAGGTCTTGGTTTCTCCTTGTGGCTCTTACAGTTAATATGTAATAACTAAACCCAGCGATAACACCGAAGCAGGCTATTAAATCCCTGATAACTGATAGCTCAACCATTCATCAATCAAAGAATACTTGTTTAACGAGATATGAAGATAAATTGTTCGATGAAACAAGCCTCATGTAACTTTTATATTTAATTTCCCGAAATTAGCCCTGTTGGTAAAATAATCACATGTGTAAATACGCTTATTAACACGTAATAATGATACAGAATTCCTATATAGACTAGTTAGAAGCGTAATCCATGAAACTAAGGAACCAAGATAAAGTAATTATCAAAGATAAGGAGCGTTTAGTTAAAAAATCAGCGTTTAGCCTCCATGAATATCTAGATTCATACAAAGTTGAGAATCTAAAAAATAAAAGATAGTTTACACGTGTTTCATGTAACAAGTATATTGAATTTCCCGCAGTATAACAAATGACTTTAGGATATTAAAAATAAGTTCTTTGTAAGCTTAGAATAAATAGAAGTTACTATTAATAGTATATAAATAGTGAATTAGTTTTGAATGATAAGCAGGAAGGAGGGATTATAAACTATTTTCGCTCCGAGTTTAATTTCATAACAGGCAATTTCCGATTATTAATGGTAAGCTGGTTCATCATTGATTTTTTCGCTGAACTTCCGGGAACCTATTTTCCATTCTTCATTAAAGCACTTGGAGGATCAGCAACAGGGGTAGGGATAGTGATGTCAGCAGAGGTACTTGCCCGAGCCTTATCACAGATACCGGGAGGATATATAGCGGATAAGTATGGAAGAAAAGGGATAATCGTAGCAATGACCATGTTGGCGGGGATAAGTCGAGTAATATTCATTCTTGCACCAAGCTGGCAATGGCTAGTAATTGGATCAGCCATCATGGGCTTCACAGGAATCTATGTCCCTGCCATAGAAGCAATGATAGCAGACAGCATTCCATCCGAGAAAAGAGGAATGGGATTCGGGATAGTTAGCCTCATAGGAAGTGTAGCCACCACTCCATCCCCCCTGATTGCGGGGTTCATGTATCTCAGATTGGGTTTACTCCCAACGATGAGAATAAGTTACGGTCTAACGCTGGTTGGATTCATTGTTGCCTCTTTAATCAGGCTACAGCTAAGGGAGACCCTTGAAACACCGGAAAAACTAGATCTAAGAGAGATCGCAGGTAGCTACCCGAGAAGTGTTAGAGAAAGCTTGAATATATGGCGTATAGTACCCAGTAAGGCTTTTTCCCTCTTTATGAGCAAAATCTTAACGATGTTCTCCATCGGGGTGCTCATACCTGTTTTTTCACTCTATATGGTTGAAGAACTTGGGATATCAGAGTTTCAACTAAGCTTAATCATGGCCTCTATGTTCATCACGATGATCATCTTCGCGTTACCTACTGGAAAACTGCTGGATACCATGGGTAAAAAGAGACCACTGCTAGCAAGCTATGTATTATGGATAATTGCTATGCCTCTGTTTCTATATGGTAACTTCTGGCTACTTATAATCGCCATGACTATAGTCGGTGTTGTCCAAGTTTTAGAGAGGAGCGCTGGCTCTGCTTGGACCGCTGATTTAGTGAATAATGAGCACCGAGGCAGGGTAAACGGGAGTATAGGTTTTTTCACATTAATAGCCTTCAGTATTGGTCAGGTTACTGGAGGATGGGTTTATGATAATGTTAGTCGTAGTATGCCGTTCTATTTGCAGATTCTGCTCATGATTCCTCCTTTCATCTTCGTATCTCGAATTACTGAAGAGAAAAAGAGCCAAACTTGATATATCGTTGAAAAAGAGTTTCATGTAACAAGTATCAATTCATTAAGTTTCTTTTTTCTAATCATCAACCCATGCGATGTGTGGAAATCCCTGAAGTATTACCCATCCATAGAGTTCTTGTTCATCAAATATTGGATTATACCATGTGCATTTACATAATGGAAATCCCTTCTGCACTGAGACCCTGATAGTGTACCGGTAGTATCTTTCTATCTCTGGGTTCCTAAGATAAACAGTATACCCATCAAGGAAGATTGTCTTGTTCTCGCTTCTTTCTAATCTGTAATTGAATCTCTCATAGGAAACATCCTGATACATATCGGGGGTAAAATTCTGTCTCTCTAAATCGATGTATTGAATAAGTGCGGATATATTTATCACCTAGATTTTGAGAACTATGTATATAGTAGACTATGTTTTAGATTACTTGTAAATATCTTTCATGCTGTTTCTGTATTCGTTAAATGCTTTTCTACCCACATCTGTAAGACAGAGTCTTGTATTCGGTCTGTTGTCTATAAACGATTTCTCTATCTTGATGTAGTCAACATCCTCTAGTTTACTCATATGACCGCTTAGATTACCAAAAGATAGCCCCGTCTGGTTCATTAGATATAAAAAATCTGCGCTCTCAACAACATATAGATACGCCATTATGAGTAGTCTGGCAGGTTCGTGTATGAGTTTATCGATCTCATTGAACATGGGTAATTCTATTTCGCTTGACTCTGTAGACAACTAGTTCGCCCTCTTTGGATACTTATTGATGAAGCTTAGGACCTGCTTGGCACCCATAAACGTGATAATTATTCCATTAATCAATAATGGAAAACCAGTGATTTTTCTTGAGACTACTACAGGTGGGTTAAGATAAAGGAAACAAGCCGAGAATACTAGTATAGATATGATAGAGTAACGGTAGAGCCTGTTAACGTGATGTATCCTACCGGTTGCGAATAAGATAATGGCTACGATGCATCCTGTGAATAGTAGGTTATACTTGTTTAGGAATAGTATCAATGGTGGAGCATTAGTAGGGTCTCCCATCATATAGAATAAACCATATAAAGTGATGAAACCTATGAAAGTGATTATTAAAAACTGGTTTATCATGAGTCGTTGTCTTGTCTTTTTTGTAAGTTTCAAGTAGCCCTGCCTTGGATATGTTATATATTCTTTTGCTTTGATGTAAAACACTGGACCAAGACCTACAATAATTGAAACAAGTAGACGGTATTTTGATTCTATAAACATAAAATCTATGCCCTCTAGGATGAATAATCCGCCAATAAAAACATCGAGTAATCCATCCTCGTAGTGAAATCTCATAGTTTCATGTTTTATGTCTTGGAGGTCCATTTTTTCGCCCAATATAGTCACTTATTAAATTAAAGAAGTTAGGTCTATAAATATCTTTATGGCGTAAAGTAATTGATTCGTGTAACGTGTGTATTGAAGCCTAGTTGAATGGCAAAGAAAATTGTGCTGAGAATAAAAAAAGTCGGTTGAGATTTCCATCACCTTTAGTTATATTTGAATATAATATTTATCTTGTGATAAACGTTCTCAGCCAAGAGAGGAAATCATATAGGGCGTCACTGTAATTTGTGGTACCATGAAACAGATAGGTATGCTCACCATAGGCCAGTCCCCAAGGGATGACCTAATCCCGGGATTGATGGAGATACTGGGCGAAGACTTCAAAATAGTCGAGGCAGGAGCCCTCGACGACCATACATATGAGGATGTCATGAAGATTGACCTTAACCCAGAGGACTATATCCTGGTTAGCAGGATGAGGGACGGAAGAGAGATCAAGATCACCAAGAAATACGTTGTTCCACGGATGCAGAAACAGTTGGACAAGATAGAAGACCAAGGCATAAGACTCACAGTAGTAATGTGTACTGGTAAGTTTCCCCAGTTCAAATCCAAGGGACTCGTAGTCACACCAAGCGAGGTACTCAAGGGAGTAATTGAGGGCAGCCTCAAAGAGGGAAAACTAGCAGTAGTCTACCCCACAAAGGAACAGATGCCCTATGCTGAACGGGACTTTGGAAGACCAGACATCCAGCTATACGCTGACACGGTATCACCCTATGAGCCAGAGGACGTAGAGGGCTTACTTGTGAGGTTAAAAGAAGAAGATCCAGACTTGATATTCCTTAACTGCTTCGGGTTCCCATCAGAGATAAAACACAAAATAGTAGAAGTCACAGGAAAACCAACCATCCACAGTAGCTCAGTAATATCAAGAGTACTCAAAGAACTAATCTAACTATTCTTTCTCATCCCAGAAGAGCTGATCACCGGGAATCGGCTCATCATCCTCTTCATCCAAGCTCCTTGGACCATACTCTCGTGGGAGCCGACGATCTTTCTTGAGTTTATGAGCCACCACGTATCGCTCAGCGCTCTGTTTTCTACTAGCCGCTGGCTTGAAGTTCTTGACATACTCGAACATGTCCTTGACCTCGCGGATATACTTGGTATGTTCTCCGCCTTGGAATATCTTGACCACAAACCAGCCATCAGGCTTCAACAGCTTATCACATATCCTGAGAGCTATACGTGCGAGGTGAATCTGCCTGTACTGGTCCACATCCCACTCACCGATAACATCAGGAGCCATATCCGACAATATAACATCAGCCTTCCCCTCAAAGAACCCTAAGACCTCCTCCTGAACCTCAAGATCCCTCACATCACCAACAAGGGTTACAATATTCTCGCTAAACAAAGGATCAATGGGCTTAAGATCGACACCAAGCACCATTCCCTCATAAACATCCACATACTCGCTGGCAACCTGAAGCCACCCTCCGGGAGCAGCACCCAGATCAAGTACTTTATTCGCGTTATCGAATATCTTGAACTTGTTCTGTATCTGTTTTAGCTTATAGGATGCCCTAGACCTGTACCCCTCCTCCTTAGCTTTATTGTAGTAGTGCTCGTCTTTGCGTTCATGGAGCCAGCGATTGGACATATTCAGAGGCAATAGAGTATGGAACTTTATGAAGGTTGCTGGAAAATTGTATCAAACTAACTCATTTCCAATTAGATTATCCCTTTATTTATCGCCATGCGAATCACAATATATTCTGTGATAGAAATGAGCAAAACAAACAAGAACTTGGCAACAGCCTTCGCAGGAGAAAGCCAAGCAAACCGAAAATACCTCGCATTCGCTAAAAGAGCCGAGGATGAAGGATACCCACAGATCGCAAAACTATTCAAGGCAGCAGCCGCAGCCGAGACAGTACACGCCCATAACCATCTGAGGATCATGGGTGGTATCCACACCACCAAGGAGAACATACTTGAAGCCATAAACGGCGAGACATACGAGTTCAATACCATGTACCCAGAATTCCTCGACGTAGCAGCAGAGGAAGGCGAGAATCAGGCATCATGGAGCTTCAACATAGCCAACGAGGTAGAAAAAATCCACGCAGGGCTCTACCAGAAGGCATCAGCAGCCCTCGAGAAGGACAAGGACCTCGAACCAACGGAATACTATGTCTGTGACGTCTGCGGTAACACCGTTGAGGGAAACCCACCAGAAAAATGCCCCATATGTAAAGCAGGCAAGAAAGCCTTCACAAAAGTGGAGTAATCCACACAAATTTTTTTTCAGGTAGAAAAAAATATAGAGAATTATTACGGTTAATCCGATTCCCAGAACCTCGTATGAATCCAACATACTCTTGTTATCAGTTCATTGATACGCACAAATTTCATCTCTTCAATGCATACCCAAACAGTTTAGATAATACACCCATCATGCCTAAGATACTACTTAACACAATGGGCTCGCCTCTGTAGGGTGCCAATAATACTATAATTTCACTGGGCTTACCAGTCGCAATTAATGCCGCAGTTAATACTAATGCGATTCCACCATACCTGTAGTTTCTTGAAACAAAGGCAAAGCCTCTATCTATCTTGTTTTTCATCGTTTTCACGTCTTTTTGCATGCAAATAGAGCCCCAAAGCATGGTTTTAACCATTTTTAACAAATAGTTTTGTCAAAAAACATTTGTCAAACCCAAGAAGCTGTGCTATCTGAAAGATTTGAATACCTCAACCAGCTCAGCAGCCTCTGCGCTGATCTTCAATCCCCTTGGATTATAATGAACTCGGGTAACATCAAACCCAGCGGAATCAATAGCATCAATCGCGGCATCGGTGCCGATTGATTTCACTCCAACCAGTTTACAGATGGAATCAATGACAAAGAATCCCACAGGATACCCATACTCTCCATGAACCAATCTAATTATCTGCTCAGCCTTAGAATCACTAAGGTAGGATAAATCCTCTAAATCCGTAATCATTTCCCTTGTATATTCAGGGTCAGATAACTCACCAAGCCACAATGGTCCACCAACATCCATAACCTCACCACAGCCACAGGTCTGCTCAGAGTTATCCACAGAGGTTTCCCTGTGAAGACAAATAGGGCAATACTTTATGTACCCCATTTCCGAGAGCTTGCTATCCGCTCGTCTAGCACCCTTATCTATCCTGTAATACGCTCTGACATAGTGATCGGCATAATAAGCAAACAGTGGAGTTGCACTATATTCATAGATCGCAGCGCCCCTAATCATGGAACCAGTCATAAGCCTCAGAGCTGTCTCATGGCAGAACTCATTATTCAACGGCCAACCACCATACTTTCTGAGACAAGCACGCTTATTCACACCACAAAGAGGCGCCATATCAGTAGCAGTCAGCGCAATTACCCCATGATTCTTGGTAGCCATAATCGATGCATCAATAAACGGAGTAGGCGAGCCATAAGGATCGATATCAACATAATCGAACCTACCACTAGGATACCCATGCAACGATAAGAGCAGACTGGCGTCCAGCTCCCTCAGATTAACCCTATCCCCCACCCCATTTAGACTGGCGTTTTCACGGGCCAACCTCAGAGCAGATGTATTAAGATCACCCAATACCAAGCGGTCGATAGAATGAGCCTCAAGAAGAAGCCGTATCCCCCTTACACCACTACCAGTCATGGGCTCACAAACAGAGACAGGGTGATAGGTCTTCCCCTGATAAGCCCTAAGCATCAGTACGGCTGTATCCCTGTTGGTCTTCATAACAGGATTATAGAATACAGGAGCCTCGCTCCTAAGATGTTGAATGGGTTCCCCCGATGATATATCCAGTTTGGGCACCACTAGTTTAGCTTTCCCCTCTCGGATGATCTCTGTTGGGTACCCTGGGCTCATAGCGGTTGAAAACGGGGGATGCTATTTCAGCATTGCGTCTGCATCTATACCTAGCTCCTCACAGAGAACCAATATTTCACCCCAAGTGGTCTCGGGTACATCGACCCCCTCCCGTAGACGCTTCTCCTTGGTCTCCTTCTCAGGCATACCGGGAACCATCACCCGCTCCCCCCCACGTGCTGGCCAGTTCTTGACCTGCTCTAGAAGAGTATCTGTGTTCTTTGTGAACTCTTCCAGTCCAACGAATGCGTCAGGGTTAACTGCCATCATGAATATCCCGTTTGGTGAGGGGGGAATTTCAATGCCTGAGGGACCAATCCGCGAACTAGTCAACACTCCTCCTAGTAACTCTACTACCATCTGTAGCCCATATCCCTTATACATGCCGAAGGGAAGCAGCCAACCCCCCTGCCTCAATACAGTTGGATCATCGTTTTCCCTTCCATACTGGTCCTTGGTCCAATGTTTAGGAATCTTGGCCCTCTTGGCAGCCGCTACACTGAGTTTTCCAGCCGCGACTACGCTTGTCGCATAATCCACCAAGAATGGAGTATCTCCGCTCGTTGGGACTGATGCGCTGTATGGGTTGGTCCCGAAGGTCTTTCCCAAGCCATTATGAACTGATACAATGGGGTGCCCAACGTTGACGTAGAACGTGGAAATTATCCCCTGCTTTGCCGCCCAATCAGTATAATACCCTATCCTACCAATGTGATTACAATTATACGCGCCAACAGCCGAGACCATGTTTTCTTTTGCTTTATCAACTGCTACCTCAACTAGTTTCTTTGCGGTTATCTGCCCAAAAGTCCAGTTACCATTAATAAACGCAGTCCCCGGAGTCTCCTTGACAACCACAGGGTCAGCATCAACCTTGAGAAAACCCTCCCGAATCCTTTCACTATAACGAGCATAATAGTGGACCCCATGACTATCATGGCCAGTGAGGTTAGCCTCTACAAGAGTCTCCACAAGAAAAGTTGCTCTCTCTAGAGTAGCGCCTTGTTTTGTGAATATTTCTATTCCTAGTTCTGTTAATTTATCGACTGGGACATTAATCATAAGAAAAGAGAGCCCCTTAGAGGGTTAAAAAATCTGGGATTAAATTTTCTTGGCAATACCCTCAAGGAAGCCCTTGATGTCTTCTTCCTCGATACCATAATGGGTTACCAGTCTGGTTCCTGTACCACGACCCCTGCTCTTCCAACCCATATCAGCACATGCCTTGTTCCAGTCTTCTGCGGTCCATCCGATGGGGCTAAAGTCAACATATACCATGTTGGTCTGAACCTCGTTCACGACCTTTATCCCTAGCTTACTCAACCCCTCAGCGAGAATCTTGGCGTTCCTATGATCTTCTTCTAGTCGGTCAACCATCTTAGTTATTGCTATTAACCCTGGGGCCGCGATTATCCCAGCTTGCCGCATTCCACCGCCCAGCATCTTACGGTATTTCCTTGCTCTCTTCATTACATCTTCTGGACCAACAACGAGTGAGCCAACCGGAGCCGCGAGTCCCTTACTTAGACACAATTGAATCGTATCAGTGTACTGGACAATCTCTTTCACGTCAACCTTGAGCGCAACCGCAGCATTAAATACCCGAGCGCCATCAAGATGTACTCCTAAGTCATGCTCTTTTGCTACTTCCCAGTTGGATTTCATCTGGTCAACTGTTAATGCAATTCCACCGGCGCTGTTGTGTGTATTCTCTATACAAAGAAGACTTGTCTTGGGATAGTGAATGTTATCTATTCTAACAGCGGCCCTAATCTGGTCTGGGCTCATGTATCCCTTAACTCCAGGTATGGTCCTTGCCATAAGCTGCCCCATGACAGCCAATCCACCTACCTCATTTACATAAATATGGCTTCTTTCTTCGAGAATAATCTCGTCACCCCTCTGGGTATGAGCCAGTACAGCTACGGCGTTCCCCATGGTACCACTGGTAACGAATAGCGCTGCCTCTTTATCGAATATCTCGCAAGCTGTGGCTTCCAGTTCATTTATAGTAGGATCATCGCCATACACATCATCGCCTACCTTGGCTTTGTATGAGGCTTCCCTCATCTCAGGGCTGGGCTTTGTGACTGTATCGCTTCTAAAATCTAGGTTCTTCTCTACCAAGCTAATCGAAGAAATGAATGCACATAACTTGCTTAAGGCATTTTTCAGAGATTTTATCCCGCGAAATAGTTTTACAGTTAAATCACTAATTATAGTTATGCTGATTCCAAACTTGTTCAACGCATTAGGAATTGGAATAGAGATAATCGGTGTAATTTACGCTATTCGAGCATACCCAGAGCTAGAGGCGTGGCGAGAAGACGAGTGGAAAGCCAATGTGGATTACTCTATGCTTTTACAACAGGCATATGACAGGAGAAAAGCTGGGTTTATGCGGGCAGCTAGAATTGTCTTGATTGGCATCTCGTTCCAATTATTAGCGAGTATTAATGTAATAACCTCAATTCTATTCTAGAAGACCCGTATCCAAGATAGAATATCAAAATGAGAAAATGTATTGCTTATCTTGGTCGTGCCGCTTGATCAAAGCTCAACTGGATATGGCTATTCGCGTCTTGAAAAACTGGAGAGCCATGACCAGGAAGCATGATCTCACAATCTAGCATGGTCAGCTTCTTTAGTGAATTAATCAACGCGTCGAGGCTACCACTGTCACCATCATATCTTCCATAGTATCCATCTGGGAACACCGTGTCTCCGCTGATGAGAATCTTACTTTCTTTACTGTAGAGGCACATGCTACCATTTGTATGCCCTGGGGTCCAGTATATCTCAAATGAGCCAATCGCTGTTTCAATATGGTCGCCCTCATTTACCTTAACAAGTGCTTCCCCGAAGCTAGATGCAATGTATTTGGTGTCTTTCTCATGAACATAGACCCTTGGGTTGGCTTGCTCAAGTATCAGGAATGCTCCCATCGCGTGGTCATGATGAGCATGAGTAATAATTACCTGCTTAATATTCTCAGGCATTACGCCGAGTTCAGCAAGCTGTGGGAAAATAGGATTAGCTCTATTACCGACACCAGTATCAACGATGGTGGCTTCTTCCCTGCCCAAAACAAAAATATTGCTGCATAATCCATCCCCGACTATTAAAGCAACATCCTTGAGCACTGGATTGTAGTCTTCAAGCCTGTATACCTGTGGCATCCTTATCGAAAGCCTAGTGTGGGGACCGGTTAAAAACTTGTCCTAATCCCGGACCAGTTTAATATTGAGCAACAGGAAACTATCCTCATAAGCAGACTCAACAGAGTCAATGATGTAGCTATCTGGTATCATGTAGTTTTTCTGGAATCCCGGGTCCTTCTCGCTTCTCAACACGACCTCGTCCAAGTTATCCTCGATATAGATGGTGTCTTTGAGGTTCTCTGGAATTTCGGTTGTTATTATGTATTCTACTTTTTCTGTTACATTTGAGCTAGAGCCCCGGGTCTCCTGCAGGGTGTATATTCCCTCATCCCACTCAAAATCCCTGTTTCTCCTGAGACTTAGATAGAATGGGAGTAAAGAGGAAACCGCAAACATGCTGAAAAACATTAAACTCATCAAGACAGCTGTAACCGTGTTCACGTTTTCAAACATCAGCGGGAAAACTATTATCTTTGCCCCAGTAAGTGGAATAAAGGCAAAGGAAATAACAAATAACCCCATCATCAGTAATAGGGCTCCGCCGACTAGGTAGATAATCTGTTTCTCGCTTGACCTTTTTTTAATTCGTTTTCCACTACATTTGATGCAACAGTCTGTCTCGGGATCGTAGCATTTCTCGCAGATGAATGTCCCGCATTTACTGCATAATATATCTACGTTTGGTCTTCCACATATTCCGCATTTTTTATCCACTGAACATGTCCCCAAGAATATTTGATGATTTTGTGACAAGATACAAGATGAGAAAGCTTGATATTATCAATGCGGCCAGTATCCATTTTCGCCCACCATTGACGATAATCGGGATTCCCCCAATATATCGGACCCCATCATTTCCCTCTTTTAATTCACTTGGATTAGCCCTAAGGCTAATATAAATTAAAATGGCTCCAGCAAGGGTCATTAACAATCCTACTATTAAAAATCCGCTGGATATTTCCATATTTGTCCTCCTCCTATTGGCTGGGCACCTTGTTTTAAACTTTACTTAGACTGCCCAGAGGGCGGCTTTTCCCATATACTCGTTGACTTCCCACTCACGAATATTGGTGTTATCCACATCAACAACATATATGCTGTGTAGTCTGGCGTTCCTTATCTCTTCCAAACTCACAGGAGGATTGGAATAATACCTGTCACAAAGCTCTTTCAGGTATTCAACCTCTTCTGGAGTTCTGAACCTTGGAGGTTTGATTAGACTGGATGGTATCTGCATAATATAGTAGGGTGTAGTAGCTAGTATGAACTTGTTAGCGTAAGCGCTGTATCGGGTTATCTTGCTGGTTATTCTGCCTTTCAGGTAACCCATTGGGTCAAGTGCGTGGTCTGGGGGTACAAACCCTGTCTCGACCTCGATTATTAGACTGCCGTATCCTTTCTTGGCGTAGATGTCTGTGCTAAGGTTGGTTAATTCATGTTCAATGTCCACATCGAAGCCGTTTTTTATCAGGTGTTTGGCGCAGATTATTTCCATAACGCTGTGATTGATCTTTACTTCCCGCCGGTTATGTTTCTCGATTAGGTCCTCGCGAAGTCGGATTATCTTCTGATATTCTTTTTCGGAGAGCTCGTCCTCGAATTTCTTGATGACGGCGTCGATGTCTTTGATGAATTTATTCCCTATGCTTTGCTCCCCCTTGGGCTACCTGTCCTGTGTATGGTTATCTCTTATAAATTAAATCATGGGTCAAGCATTAAATGTATATAGATTACCATACAGTTTGGTTAAAATGCCGAGAAAAAATGTTTGGGAGATTTTTAGCAACGAGACCCCCGGGGTAGCCGAGGCATGGATGAAGATGGCGGAAGCTGTAAACATCGATGGAGTTCTTGACCAGAAGACAGTGTTCCTGCTCAGGATAGCCATCTATAGTACGACACGTGATCCTGTTGCTTTGCGTCACTTTGTAGGGGAAGCGTTCAAGGCGGGAATCTCTAAGAAAGAGATACAGGCAGCAGCATTGATGCCGTGGTGTAAAGGGGTAACCATCAGCGAGTTAGCTATCCCATTGATTCAAGAGGTCGAGGAGAGCCTCTAAAACCACTTTTTTAAACCAATTTTTTCAATGAACTTGAATCCATCAACCTTGAATAAATGGCTATTACATCGGCAGTCACTACATCCAAAATGTGGGATAGACTCTCCGTGTTTTGATACATTTTCAGCGATATCACATTCTAGGTGCTCAGCGGTCTCGATTGTGTAGATGGATATTATTGAGACAGGGTTCTCTCTGAGGAAATAATCGATGTGCCAGTGGGTTACGTGGTGTTCTCCTCGACTGGTCTTGAGGTGGCGTTCAAGTCTTGGTATTAAGCTGTTTAGGGCTGAGCCCACATAGATGTATTTGCCCTCTGAGAAGTCTATCTCTCCCAAGGCACCAACCTGTATGGTTTGACTATTATTGTTCTCTATGCAGAGACAGTAGGTTCCCTTAATAGGCATACCAGAGAGTATACGGTTTTTATATAAATGAGGTTAGTATCCGCAGAAACGTAGAATAGTTAAAGCAAGCACCTTGACTGTAGTTTCTAGCTCCGAGATGGGAACAGCCTCATTCGGTGTATGACAGTTCCTTACATCGCCAGGGCCAAACAGCAGAGTAGGCGTCTTGCCCACATTCACAAGATGTCTCATATCAGAACCGTAAGTAACGCCTTCAAGGATAGGCTCATCACCTACAGTATCAACGTATGCTTCCTTGACTGTCTGTACAACTGGATCTGATACAGGAATATTTGCAGGTTTGAACTGACCTCCACGCCACTCCATCTCAATGGGATGCTCCTTAAGCCAAGGATCAGCCTCAACCACACTGTTCAAAGTATCAGTGAACTCTTGTTTTGCTGAAGTAATATCCTCATCTACCGCTACTCCGTATCTTCCTTCCAGTAGCAAGTTTTCGGGTACTGATGATGGCCAGTTTCCCGTCTGTACCTTGCCCATGTTGAGCGGTATTGGTAGCTTGAAGTTCTTGTAAAGTGGATCAGTGACTCTCTTGTTTCTCCGCTTCTCCAACTTCATCAATGCATGGTAGAGAGGTATGAATTTCTCTAAGGCGCTTACTCCTTCCTCGCGGACACAAGCGTGTGCTGATAACCCGTTGATTTGGATCTTAAAGTTGAGGGCTCCCGCCTGTGCTGGTGAGAGTTTAAGCTCCGTTGGTTCCATGATAACTGCTCCATCAGCAGTGTATCCTCTCAGAGTCGTCGCTAAGGCTCCTATGCCTCCATCTTCTTCTCCTATGACGCTTTCTAGTATTACTTTGCCTTTGAGTTTGATCCCGGCGTCTTGTATTGCTTTGATGGCATAGATGCCGCAGGTTAATCCGCCTTTCATATCCACTGAACCTCGCCCCATGACTTTCCCATCAACGATGGTGGCTTTCCATGGAGGGTTATCCCAGTTAGACTCATCACCCGGAGGGACTACATCAATATGCCCGTTTAGAATCAGTGATTTACCACCACTTTCCTCACCCAGCACTCCTACAACGCCTACTGCGTTCTTCCTAACACCTTCTGAACTGTAATCAGGGTGTTTGGCTAACTCTTCAAGGTCTATGTCCCATTTATCTACCTTCATTCCAATTGAAGCTAGTTTGGCTGCTATGTTTTCTTGCGCCTTTTTCTCGTCACCAGTTATACTGGGTACCTCGATTAACTCGCAGAGGTATTCCAGCATCTCATCAAAGTTGATCCTATCCAGTACATTCTGCTCTACCTTGTTCATTACCTAACCCTCAGTATTGGACGGGTAATACAGGTTGGACCGCCCTCTGTCTTGAGGCTGATCTCTACTCCCTTGTATGTGCGGACCTTGCAGCCCGCCTCTTCAAGCCTTGACTTAGTCTCTGGTACGCAGTCCAGTATCATTATGTTTCTTGGGCTCAAGGCAAGGATGTTGGTGCCCATCTTGTTGAACTCCTCCTCAGAGACATCAATCATTTCAACTCCGCGTTCCTTGAGGAGTTTCCAGAAGGGAACAGGAAATAGTGGGCTGTAGATTACTGCTAGGTCATGGTCTGCGTAGCTTATGAGGCTCATCAAGTGGAGACATGCTTCTGGTCCATAGAAATAGGGTAGGTCAACGGGTATCACCTTGACCCCTAATGGTTTTAGCGCATTCTTCATCTGGTCTAGCCCAGCCTTGTTGGTTCTGAATCCTTGACCAAGTGCTAGAGTTTCCTCGTCAAGCCAGAGGGTATCGCCGCCCTCAACTGTGGCTTCTCCCTGTATCTTATAGTGGATAGGTATGTCTAACTCTTTTAGTCGGCGCTCCATGGGTTTCTCCTCGCCCTTTCTGAGGTGTTTACCCATTTGGAATATGATGGCGCCCTCATCTGTGATTATCGCTGGATCATATGTGAATATGGAGTCAGCGTGGTTAGGCTGATGCTCAGGGTGATAAAGAACCTCAACTCCTTCACTACGCATAATCTCGGAGAATGCATCATGTTCTCGTTGCGCCTCAGTTAGATCGAGCGGTGCAGTGTAATGCCATTTCTCATAATCTTCCACGGCGAATCCCTTGTCTGGGCGTTTTACCAGAACCCGTTTGAGGGGGTTAACCATGCTCTGACATCCATAACTCATTGTGATCAGAGAATATCGGATAAGTTTTGATTTAACAGTATTCAAAATATGGGTTATTTAAGGTACTTGTCGAACCAGTCCAACATCAACTGGAATCTTCTTTTTCTCAAACTAAGCCTCGACACAGAACGGAAAGTATGTGGACCCTCCATAAACATAGCTAGCTCTGTTTCTTTCCCAAGATATTTCAATGCAGTGTAGAACTCGATACTCTGGTCGATCCAGCACCTGTAATCATTCCAACTATGAACGAAGAGCACAGGCGTATCCACCCTGTTAGCGTACGTTATAGGACTCTTATCGATGTATGTGTCCAAGTTGCTCCAAGGGTTTCCACCGATCTGTTCTGGGGTGAAGTGAAAACCGATGTCGCTGGTTCCGAAGAAAGCTGTCCAGCTGCTAATGCTGTTCTGGCTGATGGCGGCCTTGAACATATCACTGTGGGTGATTACCCAGTTGGTCATGAAGCCACCATAGCTGAGACCAGTTATACCCAATCTTTCCTTGTCTATCCAAGGGTATAGCTCCAAGGCATGTTTTACTCCAGCGATTAGATCCTCATAGTCCCATATTCCCCATTCACCGCGTATATCTCCGAATTCTTGGCTGTAACCTCCGCTGCCTCGAATATTCAGATAGAGTACAGCGTAACCATTGGAGGCATACAGTTGATGCTCGTACATCATGCTATCACCGAATTTGCTTTTGGGACCTCCGTGGATATCGAGTACCGCCGGATAGTTTTCCCCCTTAACCCATCCAGTGGGCTTCAGTATCCAGCCCTCAACCATTGCACCGTCTTTCTGTGTAAAGCTAAACCTCTCCGCTGGTTGAAGTTGAACTTTCTCTATGACCGTCTTGTTAAGATGTGATACCTGTCGCTCTGAGCCATCCATTACCCATAGTTCGGCGGGTTTATCCACATTAACACGGGTATAAGCCAAAAAACCATCCTTCACTGAGAACTCCTCGATACTATACTGACCCTTCAATACAGCAGTAATAGTCTCGGTCTCTGGGTCTACCCGGTGCAACTCGTATCTATCGCTGTCTGAGACTGGGAAATAGATGTGCTCACCGTCCCAGATGGGTTCTGGGTTTCCTGCGTTCATGCTTCTAATATCATAGTAATGGCGTCTGCTTGACCCTCGATCCAGTTTACCAGTTAGGTTGCGTACTGGACCACCATCAACATCCACTAGATGTACACCAACATGAGTAGGATAGCCTCTGCTGCCATCATGCCCCATGAAGGCGATCTTGGTGTCATCTGGGCTCCATAGAAGTGAACTGATCATGTAACCACTTAGAATCCTGTCCTTCTCACCTGATCTTGTATCATAGATGATGAGGTCTGATTCTCCGGGGCGGAGCTTGTTAGCTGATTGGCAGTAGGCGATCTTTGTGCCGTCATAGCCTATTGCATAACATTGGATATCCATATCGCCATCAGAGACAACTGATACCTCGCCTGTTGAGACTTGATACATGTGCAGGTGCTTGGTCTTATAGTATGTCCAGCCCTCACCGTTGAACCATATTGGGATATCATTAATCACCTTGACATCAGGATCATCCTCACCCACACCAGAGACAAACAAGATAGACTCCCCGTCATGGCTCCAACGAGGCTGGGATACTCCGCCAGAGAACTTTGCTAATAACATGGGTTCTTCGCCTATCTTGGCTACCCAGAGCCCTATTCCTTTTTCGTCTTTCTCCATCCCTTTCCGACTGGTAAATAATATCTTGTCCCCGTAGGGCGCCCAGTCAGGGTTGGTGGGATCACCATCAGTGAGGCTCCACAGATTTTCTTCCGTCTTTCTATCAATGATATTGAGAGTGGTCCGGTACTCCTCATCATCAGGAATCGTCACTAGATAGAGTATCTTGTCTGCTCCCGGTGATAGCTCTGGTCTGGCTATCATCTTGAAGCTTCCTAGATCATCGATCATTAATACACGCATAACTGCACCTACTGTCTATTAGATTCAAAACCATATAACCACATTCCTCAGGGAGTCTCTTAAATCCTCAAACACAGTGAATAATCCCATGAAAGTACTCGTGGTAGGAAACGGAGCACGCGAGCACGCAATAGCCAAGAAGATTGCAGAGGAACCAGTTGAGCTTGTAGCGGCTATGGCGAAGCTGAACCCCGGCATAGCCGCCCTCAGTAAACAAGTCGATATAATGGACCTAAACAAGCTGGAGAATTACGCTAAATATGAGGATATTGATATCGCCTTTATCGGTCCAGAATCACCCCTTGCAGCGGGAGTGGTAGATTATCTTGAAGAGAAAGGCATACCAACTGTTGGACCCGTTAAAGCGACAGCAAGGCTGGAATGGAGTAAAGCATATGCACGCAGGGTTCTCACAGAGAATAATATTGCTGGGAATCCTGATTACAGTATCTGCACGAGCCTTGATGAGGTCAAAGAGTTTCTGGATATTCACAGTGAGGTGGCGGTGAAACCCGATGTCTTGACCGGGGGAAAAGGGGTCAAGGTTACTGGTCAGCACCTCATGAATCGGGCTGAGGTTGAGGAATACGCCTCAGGCAGGATACGTGATGATGGCTTGGTGGTTATGGAGGAGAAGCTCATCGGCAAGGAATTCACATTACAGGCTTTCAGCGATGGTAAGAACTTGAAATTCATGCCCCTTGTCCGAGACTTCAAACGCGCATACGATAACGATGAGGGACCAAACACAGGTAGTATGGGGAGCTTCAGCTGTGCGAACCATAATATGCCTGATCTAGCCGAGGAGGCTATTGAGAAGGGAAAAAGGATCATGCGTGAGACCATCGACGCCATGAGGAAAACAGACGGAGCCTTCAAAGGTGTTCTCTATGGGGGCTTCATGGTGACCAAGGATGATACCTATCTTATCGAGTATAACTGCAGGTTCGGAGACCCTGAGGCTATAAACGTGCTTAGTTTGTTGGAGAAACCCCTCACCGAGGTGGGTTATGGGATAATCGATGGTAGGTTACCTAGCTTTGGCTTCGAGAAAAAAGCAACAGTCTGTGTTTACCTGACCCCAGAAGGCTACCCGACAGCTCCTGTCAAGGACGAACCTATCAGTGTAGGTGAGGGCATAGGCAGCGAACTCTACTATGCATCTGTTTACGATGATAATGGGGTCGTCAAGACCACGACAAGCCGAGCCATAGCATTACTAGGCAAGGGAGATACGGTTCCAGATGCTAGAAAGATGGTATATAGGGATGTGGATAAGATCACTGGAAGGCTTCACTACAGGAATGATATCGCTGAGGGCATCCAGTAACCTCTTAAATTAAAAGAACATCATCAAGAAGTGGGGAGCATTATATCTGAGAGCGATAAACTAGCCGAGCTTGAGGCAATACTCTATGCCGCGAGCAGACCCATGGATCTCGTTGATATAGTCTCAAGGCTCCGTCTTGAGAACGAGATAGAGGCTGATCGGCTTGTTACCATGCTTCAACAGGTCTATTATGAGGATGACAGCGCGTTGGAGATAGTGAAACTCCCCCAAGACAGGGTCGTATTACAGCTGCGTTCTGATTTCACTAAACCTGCTAGCAGGTATAGCTTGAAGCCGCTGCTCAGTGAGGGCACATTGAGAACCCTTAGTTATATCGCGTATCATCAGCCTGTTGAGCAGAAGGATATCGCTGATGCCCGTGGGAGCCAAGCTTACAGGCACTTGAACCTGCTGGATGAGATGGGGTTGATTAAGCGTGAGAAGAGCGGCAGGACCAGTATTGTTAGGACGACTCAGGATTTTGCTGATTATCTTGGTTTGAGCACTGAGCGTACCCAGATGAGGCGTCAGCTCAGGAGCATCTTCAGGAAGCTTGAGCTGGATCAGATGGAGAAGAAATAGCCTTAACTCGGCTCAATACTATTTTCTGGTATGAAGAAGAACTCTACTGCTTCTGTTATCTTGGTTATTTTACTGGCTTCTGCTTACTTTGCTTATGATAGTGGCTTACTGGACCCTTTTCTGGCTCAGGATGAACCCGAGACTCCTGTTGTTCCCGATGTAGAGAAGATCAAGGTAGCTGCATTCAATATCCAAGTCTTTGGACGAACCAAACGCGAAAAAACAGAAGTGATGAATGTATTAGCGCAGATAGTCCGTAAGTTTGATGTTGTACTAGTCCAAGAGATACGAGATAGCAGCGAGACTACTGCGCCTATTTTCCTTGAAGCCATCAACGCTTTAGAAGGTCCTGATTATGCTTTCATAAGAAGCGAACGGCTTGGTCGAACTACCAGTAAGGAAGCTTATGCTTACTTCTATAATACTGAGACTGTTGAATATTTGGCTGATTCTGCTTTTGTGTTTGATGATGTGGATGATGTCTTTGAGCGTGAGCCATATGTGGCGAGTTTTATTTCGGGTGAGTTCGATTTTACTCTCATAGGGATTCATACGAAGCCTGATGATGCGTATCATGAGATCGGTAATTTAACTGTTGTTGTTGATCTGGTTACTGGGATGGGGGATGAACGGGATATTATCGCTCTGGGTGACTTTAACGCGGATGGCTCTTATTTTAATGAGGAGTCAATGGATAATCCCTTGATGGGTTCTGAGTATGTCTGGGTCGTGGGTAATGATATTGATACCATGACCAAGACAGACTGGACATATGATAGGGTAGTGATGACAGACTATACTTTTAGTCGAGAGTACATTGCGGATAGCACTGATGTCTATTATTTTGATCAAGTATACGGGTTGAACCAGTCTTTCACTGAGGATGTCTCGGATCATTTCCCTGTCTACGCTGAGTTCAGTATCGTCATGCTGGATGATGACTGACTCAAATCTTATTGGGGTGAAAAGCACAGCCATATCCATGAAAAAACCTACCCCTGTCATATCGGTATCTGGCTCAAGGTATGAGTGCGGATACCAGCATGGAGAACAAGCCCGAGAACTGGTGAAATATAATATCGATTATTATTTTGGCTGGTGGAAAAGGAACCTCAAGATGTCCAAGCAGGAGGTCTATGATCGAGCTGATTCGGTCATCAAGGTATGCAAAGAGTACGATGCTGGGCTAGTGGAGGAGATACGGGGCATAGCTGATGCAGTTGACTCCGATCTTGAGGCAATTGTCTCCATGAATGGACGCTATGAGCTTGCATGGGCGAGCCCAGCCCAGTTAATGGGGGGATGCACATGTATTGGCGCCCTCCCGAGACGCTCAGAAACAGGAGACACTTTACTCGCTCAGAACTGGGATTATCGTGTTAGTTTGAATGGTTCTTGTATTGTTTTGAAGGCTCATGTGGATGATGGTCCAAGTGTTTTGATGCATACTGAGGCGGGTATCATTGGGCACAAGGGGCTCAACAGTAATGGGATAGGTATAGTGATTAACGCCATGGTCTCGGGTTTGGATCGACTTGGTGAATCTGTGCCTTTTTTCCTTGTCTGTAGAAAGATGCTTGATAGTCCAAGGTTTAGTGAGGCAGCCAAGGCGTTACTGAATGCTAAACGAAGCCTCTCGTATAATGTGATGCTGGCGGGAGAAGGCGTGATGGTTGATCTTGAGGCTCACCCCACTGATATATCCATAATCAACCCAGAGGAGGGCGTATTAGCGCATACCAATCACTTTCTCGGGGATAGAGCGTTCAAAGTGAAAGACAATTTCGTATTGAGCGAGACCAGCAGCATCAACAGGTATATCACAGCAAGCGAGAATCTGGCATCTTCAAAAGTACATAGCTTTGAGAGCTTCAAAGAGATACTCTGCGACCACTTTGATTATCCTACTAGCATCTGTCACCACCCAAACCCAGATAACGACGAGGATCACTGGGAAGAAACCGTATCTTCTGTGTTTATGGTGCCTGAGAAAAAGCTATTCATGTACACCGATGGTCCACCATGCAGTAATCCCTACCAAGAGGTACCTTTCTAAAATATGCAAAATCCCTTTAAGGTGCCTTACCATTTTTGGTGTGATTAGAGAATGAGCGAGCAGACTAGCACAATCCAGTTAATTGCATATGTAGTAGGTATAATACCAAGCATCTATTTCGCCTACAGGCTCCTCGTTGAGCTCTATCATTATTTAACCAAGAAGGATGAAGACTTTCTGTAATGACAGAGGAAAAATCAAAATATTGTCATCAATGTGGGGCAATGATCCCCTATTATGATAGATATTGCCCAGCATGTAATACTCCTCAACCGACTCTCCCCGGGATGATGCCAAAAAAGACTGAGTCAAAGAAGAATGTCTGGATAGCTGTAGTATTGAGCTTCTTAATCACGGGATTAGGCCAGTTTTATCTGGGGGCTCGTAGGAGGGCAGTAGCTTTCTTCGGAGGTACCCTCCTTATGGGCGCAGTTCTCTCCTATGTGTTGACACAGGATCAGATTATGGGGTTTGGTGTGGTAATGGCAGTTATCTCGGCGATTGATGCTTATCAATTGGCTATGAAATAGCTCTTCAAAGTCGTTTCATCACTGGATTTATTATTTGATATGGTGTCTAGAATGGTTAGTGACCTTATTTGAAGTATGAAATAAAATATCAGCCAAGTTATAGCATGCTTGAAGTTGAACTAGAGAAGGGTGAGCAGATAACCGGGGAATCCGGCGCCCTCACCTATATGAGCCCAACTATCGATGTAAGAACCAGAACCCGAGAGAAAAGCATCCTTGGAAGCCTCAAGACCAGTATTTTCGGTGGTCAGAGCTTGTTTGTCACGGATTTCGTTGCCGCGGATGAACCAGGTAAGGTAGCTCTTGTAGCTGCTCCTATTGGGGATGTATTGAGGTTAGAGGTGTCGCCTCAGAAGGGTTACATAATCCAGAAATCAGCTTATCTTGCATCGACTCATAATATTGACTTGGATGTAAGGTGGGAAGGATTCAGCCGAGGTTTATTCGGTCAGGGTTTATTCATGATAAAATCAACCGGTATGGGTGACTTGTTCATCAACAGTTTCGGAGCTATTGATAAACATGAGTTGGCTCCGGGTGAGCAACTGGTGGTGGATAACTTCCACTTGGCTGCCTTCAGCGATACCTGTGAGTATGAGGTAAGAAAGTTCGGTACATGGAAAGATACCTTGTTTAGCGGTGAGGGGCTTGTGACTTACATCGAGGGACCAGGTGAAGTCTATGTGCAGACAAAGAACCTCAGGGAGTTCGTTGACTGGATCTGGATGCTCATCGGTCCACGAGTCGCCTCTAAACAGGCGAGATAATTGATCGATACCATATATTTCGATAACTGGAATACATTGGTGCAGGCTCCTAACTTGATGAGGCGGGGGAGCAGCACTGAGATTTTCCACAGATATCTCTCTGAGCAGGGAGTCGATATCCCATATGATCTTATGATCGAGGCGTATGTGCCGATTGCTAGGGCTCAGGAGAGGAAAGCAAAGGAAGCTGGTCACAGGGAACCTGATTACCGTCAAAGGATAGAGGATACCTTCAATGAGCTAGAGATTGCGGATGCTGTAAAGCACTCGTATGGGGCATGGGGTTATTATTTGAAAAAATGGCCTGAACAGACGGAGTTTTTCCCGGGGGTCCCAAAGATGCTTGATGATTTGAAGAAGGAGTACAAGCTGGGGGTTATTACCAATTATATGGATGGTCCTACATGCAGGGAGGTTTTTGCTAAGTTGAGGTTTAATGATATCTTTGATTCACTAGTGGTGAGCCATGAACTTGGATACATGAAACCTGCTGGACTGCTCTTTGAGACAGCCATGAAAGAAACAAGCTCAGTGGCTGAGAACTGTGTCATGGTGGGGGATACATATAGCGCTGATGTTGTCGGCGGTAATCTGGCTGGTATGCAGACGGTTCTAGTTGATATCTATGATAACCAGCAGGACCATTATCAGGATTGTAGCGCGGTTATCCGTGATATTAACAAGTTTCCTGAGGCGCTACAGAGACTAGAGTCGAGCTAACTTAACTAAGTCATACAGGTCTTTTATTATCTTTTTACAGCCACCATCCATGAGTCTCTGAGCCCATGCATCATCTCTCCAGTACCCAATGAAATCAACATTTGCCGCAAGGGATGTGGTGAGGTCGGTTGTAGTGTCTCCTATGTATAGTGTTTCTTCTGGTTTAGCTTTGATGAGTTCAATGGTTGAAAGAAGATGCCGTGGGTCTGGCTTAGGGTATGGGGTCTCGTCTCTCCCTATTACCCCATGGAAGTAGTCGGTGAGACTGAATTTCTTGAGTGCCTGTACTGCGTATTCTCCGTGGCTCCTAGTGGCGATACCCAGTTTGTAATCAGCTTCTTGCAGCTCAGTGAGAGTCTCAATCACGTTAGGCTTGAGGAGCATAGTAGGTAGTGCATCTAGTTCTATGTTGTTCATTAGTTGATCGAGTCTTGTGAGTGTGATTTCTAGGTTTTCCTTTGGTAGCCCGTATTCTAGTAGGCTTTTTTCGCCTTGTCTGGTAACCATATATGCTTTGCGTCGATTCTCAATATGGGTCGTCATACCCATCTCCATTAGAAGTTCCTTGATTTTGGTTCCCATCTTCTCGTAGTCTATGTGGCTTTCTACTAGGGTTCCGTCGAGGTCGAAGACCACGGCAGTGTAAGGCATAGCAGGGTATCCTGTGTGATGATTTATATTGTATTTGATCAGTGAAACTTTTTTAACTAGGCTCGTATTGAAAGGGAGTACTGGGCGAGTAGTTCAGGGGTATGAATGCCTGGTTTGCAACCAGGAGGTCGGGGGTTCAAATCCCCCCTCGTCCACCACAACATTCCACTTGATTATTTATCCTCACTTCACCATGCGAGATCCAAACAACAGAGATTTACATGTGAAGATTTAAGCGAGCTAAATTACACGATGCGCGTGCAACTAAAAGACCCCATCGAACCCATACGCTTCTCATCACTTCCCTGGGGCGGTCAAATCTACCTCAACTAAAGGGGGGGGAGGGGGGGTACCCCAATCAAACCCCTTTTACCGCATATTATAGCGAAACCAGCCCCAGAACGCCCCAGTTTCGATCCTGATCTATGCAAAAAACTGGTAGAGTAACACATACTGGTATACAAAATCGTATACACAAAAAAAGGGATCGAACCACAACCGACAGATCCTAAAACCCCCTTGGTGCGGGAGGTGGGCTTCAAATCCTGTTCCTATACGAAAATAACAACGCAAAATGTGAACGAGATAATGTATCTATCCTCGTCCACCATTCCCATAGGAGCAAACTATTTTTATCCAATACACTCTTTCATGCCATGTCAAAAATCGTTAAAGTTGCAGTTGTACAGGCAGCCCCAGTGTTATTTAACAGAGAAAAGTCCATCACCAAGGCAATCAAACTCATCGAGGAAGCATCAAATAAAGGAGCCGAGCTGGTTCTCTTCCCAGAGGCATTTATACCAGCATACCCCCGAGGATTGACCTTTGGAACCGTCGTAGGGAACAGGACCCCCGAGGGAAGGTATACATGGGAAAGGTACTGGGATAACTGTATCAAGGTGCCCAGCAGAGATACGGACACCTTGGGCGAGGCAGCCAAAGAGAACAACGTATTTCTCGCCATGGGCGTTATAGAGAAAGACAGCGATTACAGCCAGGGAACACTCTACTGTACCATCCTATACTTTGGCCCCGATGGCAAACTCTTAGGAAAACATCGTAAGCTGAAACCAACAGCCGGTGAAAGACTCATATGGGGAGAAGGCGATGGCAGCACCCTGACGGTTATTCCAACTAAACTAGGTAAGATTGGTGGATTGATCTGCTGGGAAAACTATATGCCACTAGCTCGAATGGCCATGTACGGAAAAGGCGTTGAATTATACTTAGCGCCTACAGCCGATCAACGGGATACTTGGCACGCTACCCTTCGTCACATCGCATGTGAGGGACGCTGCTTCGTTCTGGGTTGCAACCAGTTTGTGACCAAAGATATGTATCCAAAGGATCTTGTTGGGATCGAGGAGCTTGAGGGTCAGCCTGATTTACTATGTCGAGGTGGGAGCACCATCATATCACCCTTAGGAGAAGTTTTAACTGGTCCTCTCTATGATGAAGAAGGCATTCTCTACGCTGACTTGGATTTGGGAGAGGTTGCTCGGGGTAAGCTGGATTTTGATGTGGTGGGTCACTATGCGAGACCAGATGTGTTCAAGCTGGTGATTAATGAGAAGCCGGCGCATCCAGTTTCCTTTGAGTAAGTATAGTCAGTGGGGTTTCTGTCATTGGATGGTGAGAAAGGAATCCCATTTAGGAAGTCGTAGCCCAGTTTTGTTATGCAAATTTAGTATGATGGTAGTATCGTTACGTTGGTTTTTGTGGGATATTATTGTGGTATTACGGGTTTTTGAAGATTTTTAATATATATTATTTTATGATGGTATTTATTTGAGTCGTAGTATAAACACTAATATTAATACTTATAATAAAAATAAAATGCATATATACTACAATGCGGTTCCCAAACAGATTCAAGAGGGAATCAAATGGAACAAAAACAACTAATAGTAATAGTCCTCATAGCAGGAATTATCGTTGGTAGCGGAGTAGGCTACGTACTTGCTCCAGATAACACAGGAGACGGCGATGTAGAGATTGTAACAGTAACACAAGCTCCACTCGAAGGTTTAACTATAAAATATGGTGACCTATACGCAACCACCGCAGAACTAGAAACAGGAGTCCCACTAGCTGAAGAAATAATCATGGAAGACATTAACTCAATGGCCGAGCAACTTGGCTATGATGTCTCTTTCAAAGCATTAGTAGATGAGAGCAGTGGGCAGGCAGCCACTCACCTTGAAAAGGTACAGGGTTTCAAATCAATGGATGTGAACCTTGTTATTGGTGGCAGATGGAGTAGTATGGCTCAAGCAGCATTGAGCTATGTTAACCAGAATGATATGCTCCTTTTCAGTCCTAGCAGTACAAGCCCTCTCTTAGCCCTAGGAGAAGATAATCTCTTCAGGCTCTGTCCAATTGATACACTTCAGGCACCTGCAATGGCAGAGATGCTGACTAGTTACGGTATTGAAGCCGTGATTATTATGCAGACCGCTGATGCATATGGTGACGGAGTGTACAATATCTTCGCGACAGAATATGAGAGTAGGGGAGGCGTTGTACTTGAGAAAATCAGGTATGCTGTAGAGTCCACTGAGTTCAGTAACTACTTAGAGATCGCTGATGGAATAGCGGAAGACGCTATTGCAGAATACGGTCAAGAGCACGTGGGTGTTATCTTGGTAGCAACAAGTGGATCTGTTACAATGGTAACTCAGGCACCTGATTTCCCTAATGTTTATAGTGTGAAATGGTTCGGCTGTGACAGCACAAGTCTCGTCCAGCAGATGATTGACGACGCAACAGAGCCAGCAAACCACCTGAAAATATTCAGCACAAACGCATCTCCAGGGGAATCCGACAAGTACAATGATCTCGATGCAAGATACCGTTCAATCGTAGGACAACAGCCAGGATACTATGTAACTACTACATACGATATCAGCTGGATCATAGCGACTGCTGTCCTTGAGACACAGAGTATTGAAGCAACAGATGTTGTACCAGTAATCGATGACATTGCGTACAATTACTGGGGAGCAAGCGGATGGTGCCGCCTAAACGATGATGGAGACAGGTATGGCTCAGATTACCTAATCTGGGGCTATGGTGAGAACGCAGAAGGCGAAGTTGACAATGTCTGCTATGGCGTCTATCAGAGCGGTATTGGTGAGGTTATCTGGTACCCTGAGGTACTGGGATACAATCCTCCTGGTATGCAAAACTAAACCCATTTTTTATTTTTCTATATTTTCTGTATATCATTATTTGTGCGTAAAACTATTGTAATGAATCAATCCCAGTATTATCCGGTGTTAAATTGAAGGTAATTGTTCTCGGCTCCGGCAAGATAGGATCAGTGATGGGGCTGGACTTCTCTAAACGGGGTGCAGAAATCACCCTGAGCGATATAGATATCAGTCGAGCCAAAAAAGCGGCTGACGCGATAAACGCAGAATCTGTAAGGTTTGATACATCAGATCACGGCTCCATGGTCAAGACCTTGAAAGAATATGATCTTGTTCTAGGCGCACTTCCCGGAGACTATGGGTTCGACGCTTTGAAAGCTGTGGTTGATTCGAGGAAAAACATGGTAGATGTATCATTCACCCCAGAGGACCCTACTGCGTTGAGTGAAACGGCGAAAAAAGCAGGGGTAACCATAGTGCCTGATTGTGGTGTGGCGCCGGGGCTCAGTAATATGCTGGTGGGGTATGGTTCATCGAAGCTTGATCGGGTTGAGGAGGCGAAGATCATGGTGGGTGGGATACCTGAGAAGGAGGTTCCGCCACTGGGGTATACTGTTACTTGGAGTGCGGATGGTCTTATCGATGAGTACATCAGGGATGTATCAATCATCAAGGATGGGAAAATGACACAGGTGCCAGCTTTAAGTGGGCTTGAGAATATTGAGTTCCCGGGGGTGGGTACCCTTGAATCGTTTTACACGGATGGGCTCAGGACCCTAGTACAGTCTTTCCCAGAGACTAAGAACCTGTACGAGAAGACTCTCAGGTATCCGGGTCATGTTGAGAAGGTGAAGCTCTTACGGGAGCTGGGGTTCTTTGGTGAGGAGCCTGTGACTGTTCTTGGGGCTGAGGTGATGCCTAAACTGGTCTCGGCTAGGATTTTTGAGAAGAGTCTTACTATGCCTGATGTTGGAGACTTGTTGGCTATGATGATTGAGGTCTCGGGTGTTAAGGCTGGTGAGAAGAAGGGTTTCAGGTATCATGTCTTGGAGTATCATGATCATGAGTCTGGTGTTTCGGCGATGGCTAGGACCACTGCTTATACTGCTTCGATTGTTGCTGGGATTCTGGTTGATGGCGGGATCAAGATGAAAGGCGTGATACCTATGGAGCGGCTTGGCGCTGATCACAGGTTCGTTGATAAGGTATTCAAGGAGCATGGGAAGCGGGATATCGAGATAAAGGAGACCGTATTCTAGCTTCTTTTATTCTTTTTATTGCACTGATTACCCGGGTATTGTGTACGATTTTGCATAGATTGATATCCAAACAAAGCGGTTTTAGGGCTTCTCTAGCTGATAGAAGACTGGTTACGGCTGGAACGCTCCTACCCCCCCCTCCCCTATGAGTTTCGATCTATTCATATCTAAGTAAGCATCATCTAGCGGGATACCCGTGGGCATAATCGCTAATATGAAAAAATTCTGGCACACCCAAAAGACCAACTATAAGGTAATGATAGCCAGAGACAGCATCACCATGTTCAGCGGTAGACGCCCAATGGAACGAGGCATGGGCGGCTATGATAGTATCTTCCTCAGCCGACTAGGAGCATCAGCGCTACAGATTGGATACGTGAATGGGATACAGAGCCTGTTGAGCCTACTGTTGGCTGTGCCCAGTGGGTTATTCATTGACCGTTCAACAGATATCAGGCGCATCTATTTCGTCAGTTTCGTCCTGAGTCTCCCGGCTTTCATTGGGTTATACTTTGCTGGAAACTGGTGGATGTACTTGGTTATGATGTTGGTCTATACTGCTGCCTTGAGTATTCAGTTTCCTAGCCAGATGATCATTGATATCGATTCTATGGAGGATACTTCAAGGGTCTCGGGGCTTGGATTCCATCGTACTATCACTGCTTTGGCTGGGGTGGCTTCACCGATGCTCATAGCTTTGGCTATAAACTATTTTGGTGGATTGGAGTCGGCTGATAATATTCGCCCCTTGTTCTTGTTATTCTTCATCGCAGACATTGTGATTCTCTATATCGTTTACAGGCATCTTGAGCCAGTGAAGATAGAACGAGAGAAGAGCTCAACAAGTCTTCTGGATGGGGTTAAGGCGGTTCTGGATGCTCCATTGCAGTTGAAGTTACTATTGTTAAGCGAGATATCCACATTGTTCGTTATGATGATGATCAGCCCATTCAGGGGCATATATCAGGTAGACATTAAGACAGCCACACTCATCATATTCGGCTGGATAGGAGTCGCAGAGCCATTCATAGACATCTTCTTCAGCATACCCCTAGCTAACCTAGTTGAGAAATACGGGAGAAAGAAGACAGCCTATATTGGACACGTTTTTGGTATACTAAGCAGGTTATTGCTGGTTTCTACCCCTACAAGCTTACCCGTGTTACTAGTATTGGTGAGTGTTCTGGGAAGCATTGAGGGCTGCCTATACGTGGGAATGGACGCCTACAGTCAGGAAGCCATACCCCAGAAAGTCAGGGGCAGCTATATGGGGCTAAAGAACTTGATAGCAGGAATAATCGGGATAGCCAGTCCAGTCATCGGCGGCTATATCTGGGAGATAAATCCTGACCTACTTTTCTGGATACCTGTCGCTCAGTGGAGTCTAATTGCTTTCCCCATACTCGTAATACTCATGGAGCGATACAGCTCAGATGGATTTGTAACTGAGTTGAAATCATAAAACCTAGAAGCTCTTTACTCGTCCCAATGCTCTTCTATGAACTCCTCTCTTCCAGAAGCTCTAGAGTACAGCTCATAGTTTAGAACACGTTTCTTGTAATAGTCTTGATGATACTCTTCTGCTTCATAGAATGCAGTTAACCCTAGAACCCGGGTCACGATTGGCTCATCGAACCTACCACTAGCCTCAAGCTCTGTCTTTGATGCTTCAGCTAAGACTCGTTGAGCATCATCATGATAAAACACAGCAGTCCCATACTGGATGCCTCTATCGACGAATTGACCCCCATCATCCGTTGGATCAATATTTCTCCAAAATACATCAAGCAACGCCTCATAAGAGACAACCTCTGGGTCAAAATACACTTGGACCGCCTCAAGGTGTCCAGTTTGACCTCTGGATACCTGCTCATAAGTAGGGTTCACCTCTGTTCCACCACTATATCCGCTGATGGACTCTGCTACGCCTTCTACTGAATCAAAGGCTGCCTCCATACACCAGAAACAGCCACCAACAAATGTAGCAACCTCATAATCATCTAAAACTACAGAATCCTTACTTTGTTGGGGTAAACCTACTGCACCCACAACGATAGCCAATACCACTATTGCTATGATCAGTTGCCGCCTCATGACAGAAGCCGATTAAAAGGGCGGCATATAATGTCTACTCAGAACAATAAAATCCCTTAGACCCTTCCCCCCATAATGTGATACAAAACCTTGAGTGCCAGATTCAGCACCTCAAAGTCTGGTTTATAGTATGATAGATCCCTTGGCTCTAGTCGCTTCAAACCCCTGAGGGGCTCGTCCTTCCATAATTGACTTAGATACTCCAACTTTTTCTCCCCCATCAAGCCCTCCCTGTTTCCATGATCAATTCGGCGTACGCCTCTACCAGCTCTTTATCCATTGGTGTCTTGTTTTTTTCGTAGAACCAGCTTAATACATCGTATGGGTTCCAGTCGTCTATCCTTGAGTTGATGTACTTTAGCAGTATTGGTGTGAGTGTCTGTATTTTTACTGCGTTTCTTACTACTTCGTTGTAGCTGGGTGATTTTTCGGTCCTTGATTGAATAAGAGTCAACTCTTCCTTTAACTCTTCATCAATCTTGATCGTGGACACCAGAAAGTCACCTTCCAGTGTCCAATATACCAGTATTTACTTATAACTTTATTGATAAAGAACACCGCATAGTGACTATTTAGTATACCATCCCTTGAGAGAGAAAACCTCAGCACAAACTTTTAGAACGATAACCCCCCACAAACCGCATCCCATGATCTACCTCATAACCGCCACACTATCAATAACATGCCTAAGCTTAATCATGAGAAAAGCAACCCTAGAAACCAACACCCTCTGGGGCGTAATACAGACAAACTACTTAACAGCAGCAACATTAATGGCAATCCTAACCATCAGAGAAGGATCAACACAGATATCCCTATTTACAGTAACTCTAGGCATGGTTACTGGTTTAACCTACGCAATGGGCATGTTCCTGAATCTTACTCTCATGGGAAAACGGGGAGCAGCTATCACAGCAAGTATGATCCAGTTAGCAGTATTGATTCCCATCACTGTTGGGGTTCTCGTATTCAATGAGCCTATCACAAGCACTCAACTCATCGGGATACTCATCGCCGTAATCAGTCTACCTTTGCTTGCAGCCAAGCCAATGCAAAAACTAGAGATAGACAGGGAAATACTACCAAAGATTCTACTCACTATACTTGTTGTTGGGTTCAGTCAGTTATCCAGCAAGATACTGATACAGAGCGGTTATGAAGCCCAAAACAACTATTTCTTCCTAACAATATTCACCTCCGCAGCCATACTAGTAACCCCTCTTACTTGGAGAAACCGGGCGAAGATACAACGGAATGATACTGGTTATGGGATAGGGGTAGGTACTTTCAACTTACTGGCAAACAGAAGCATATTGCTTGCCCTCACTACAATACCGGGAGCCATTGTTTTCCCTGTAAGTAGCGCGGGGTCGTTACTGCTGGTGACCATTGCAGCCTTGTTCTTGTTTAAGGAAAAGGTATCGAAATTGAACCTAGTTGGCATATTCCTGACACTGGTAGCTGTGGTTCTCATCAACATCTAGGCTTATATCCATCCAACTAACCGTCTACCTATGAGTAAACTCAAAGTCGGTATAGCCAAGAACATCCACAACGGACACCTTGGCGCCAAAGAGAGAGACCCCAGCCCAGCTATGATAGAAAACGGAGGACTCCTTCCTCTATTAGAAGAACTGGGCTGTGAGTTAGTTGAAATTGTCCAAGCTGAACTCACAGATGAAGAAGAGAAAGCCTATGGGGCGAGAAACCGTATGGCACTCGCCAGCAACCATACTGCAGATCATGTTGCTTCCATGATTCGTCGAGACCTTTTCCCCATTGGACTCCTCAGTAACTGCAACCAATTAATGGGAATGCTCGCAGGTCATCAACGAGCCAAGAGCAAGTATAGTCCGCTTCGGGTTGGGCTCGTCTGGATGGACGCCCACGGCGACTTCAATACCCCTGAGACCAGTCTCAGCGGGATGGTGGGAGGGATGCCAGTAGCTGTATCCACTGGGTTATGCCTTCATCATATCCGGCGTACATGTGGGCTTGATCCTCCGCTACCCATGAGTTATGTGACCATGCTGGGGGTGAGAGACACTGATCCTTGGGAGCAGTACCTCATCGACCATCATAGAATCCCTCAGATCACAGTAGAAGATGTAAGAACCCAGTCAACAGTCATCGATAGAGAGATCAATCGCCTTGCAGCGCTCACAGACCTCATATATATCCACATAGACTTGGATGTAATCGACGCGTCTGAGATGCCGGGTCATTCTACGCCAGCTGATAATGGTCCCACTGCAGCTGAACTCTCTAAAACCTTGGAGACCATGTTCAGGCACCCCAAAGTAACTGGTCTTGGACTAGCTTCTTATCCGGGAGTAAATGACGTGGATCAAATTGGTCTGAGATCGACGTTGAAGCTTGTTGAAGGCGCGGTTAAAGGGATAAAAAGCAGAAACTAAGGGTCAGCTTATCCCTTCTTCAATCCACAGGGCTGGTTTCTTTTTATTGCTCCTAGGGTGTGGATTAGATTTCTTCTCCGGGTTTGAGGCTATAGAGCTCGTGTATGTTTCCATCCGGGTCAGCGAAGAAGGCTGTCATCCTGCCCCATGGCATCATCACTGGAGGCGAGACGGGAATTGCTCCTTTTTGGATTATCTGATCATAAGCTACCCCAACAGCATCTGGATTAGGCAGCGGAAAGGCTAGTTCAAACCTCTGCCCCTTCTTTTCTTCTCTATAACTGGGGTGATTGGTGGCATCATACATCACATCGTCGGTGGTGATGGCAAATCTAACGCCTTTACTCTCGAACTCCACGTAGCCCTCAAGCTCCTCGATGCAGTTAAACTCGAGAACATTTGTATAGAATTTTTTCATCTCGTCAATGTTACGTGTAACGATGGTGATCAACCCGATTCGATTAAGCATATGAAAATAAATGCGTTTGTAGGTTATAGCTTTAGATCATAACGCTGCTCATTGAGTACCTGACCCCATAACATGTGCCTCTTCTCCTCGGTAACCCTAAACCCATAACTACTGTAAAGACCCGCCGCCTCTACGAGAAGATCTACAGTCCAGAGAAACACCCCATCAAATCCTTGCTCTCTGCAGAAATCAATAGCATAACTCATCAACCGTTTCCCTATGCCCTGTCCCCTATTCTCTTTCGTTAATAGCAACCATCTTAGCTGAGCTAAATCATCACTCGCATCCACTATCGCGATGCATCCAATGATCTCATCGGATTTCTCGGCTATCCATATTTTCTGTCTCTGGTTAGGGGATAATGAGAATTCGCTGAGGGGACGGGCTACGTATGGCTCAAAACTGGTGTCAAAGCCATATTCTTCTGCGTATATCTTGCCGTGAAGATATGTGATGTATCCAACGTCACCGGGCTTGAGCCCGGTTCGGATAGTGATAGACATGGGTTATACTAGGGATTTGTTTGGTTAAAAATCCCCAACATAAACAAAGTCTCAGCCAGGAACATATATAATGGTTCATCACTGTGAAATTTTGGAAGTGATCTGATGAGCGAGAACGCAGAAAAAGTATTACAAGCCATGAAAGATGCAGGGAAGCCTGTTCGTCCCGGTGATGTAGCAAAGGCACTGGGCATTGAGAGCAAAGAGGTCTCCAAAGCCATTAAAGTGCTTAAGAAGGATGGAAAAGTCCACTCGCCCAAGCGCTGTTACTATGCGCCCACCGAGTAAGCGTCTTCTTCCACAAGTATATCATAGGCTAAGGCGACAGCTTCCCTGATGTACAGTTGACATTTATTTATCCACATATTTTCCTTATCGAATTTCTCGTACCCCGCTGGGTCATCCAGATCGATACCGAGAAGCAATGAACAATTAGTGCTGTTATGAGTCTCCATCCAGCGATCAATAAACAACCTGCTAAACCAGTAAGGCCTCATATCCGAGACCACTGGCTCATTCCTCCCAAACCAGAGTCCAAGTCCCAGAATAGCACCAGAGACAGCGCCACATATCTGGCTGGTACGAGCAACCCCAGCAGCCAAACCAGAAGCAATCGCTGGGATATACTCAGATTCAACGCCTTTCAGATCAGCCAATGTCTTGAGAACAGCCTCAACACAGAAAAACCCATCACCAACATAACCCATACTGCGATTAACCGCTTCTTCCCGATCCATTAACTCATCACCGTGAACCTATAGACGGTTTTCTCGATATACTTTTCCCCCGCTCGAAGCAGCGTCGAAGGATAATCAGGCTGATTTGGGGAATCAGGGAAATATTGGGTCTCCAAACAGAGCCCAGATCGGAACCCAATAGCACCATTTCGTCCAACATCGCCTCCATCCAAGAAATTACCTGTATAGAACTGGACCCCCGGCATAGTGGTAGAAACCTCAAGAACCCTACCAGACATAGGCTCTGAGAGCACTATCTGGGGATCCCTCATCTGATTCAACACAAAGTTATGATCATAGCCATTGCCACGACCCAGTTGAACGTCTTGATTATTGATCCTATCTCCTATCCTAGTGGGTTCCCTGAAGTCAAATGGTGTATCTTCGACGCTCTGGTGAGCCCCCATAGGTATCAGGTTCTCATCAACAGGAGAAAAACTATCAGCATCAATCCACAGCCGGTGATCAAGAATATTCTCCCCACCTCCAAGATTAAAATAAGAATGATTGGTCAAATTCACAACCGTCGGCATATCGGTAGACGCTTGATAATCCACCTCAAGCCGATCAGAAACCACACTGAAAGTAACAGAAGCCACAAGGTTTCCCGGGTATCCTTCTTCCCCATCTCGACTAAGGTATTTGAGTTGAAGAGCGTTTTCATCGATTATCTCTGGAGCCCAGACCCGTTTATCGAAACCCATGACCCCACCATGAAGATGATTAACCCCATCATTCAAGGGGAGACGGTATAGTTTACCATCAACAGTAATCTTTCCCCCGCCGATCCTGTTCGCATAACGCCCAATGGTCGCCCCATGATAAGACCGAGAACCCAGATAACCATCAATGGAGTCAAACCCCAGAACCACCTCACCCATAACTCCAAACCGATCAGGAGCCCTAACAGATGTGATAACTCCACCATAGTTTAATATCTTGACCTCGATCTCATCCCTCAAAGTATACAGATTAACAGCCTCACCAGAAGGCATCTTACCCCAAGGCTCAACAGAGATATCCATAACATTACATGAGTTAATGGTTGGAAAGACTTTTTCCATCAAACCCCACTCTATGAGTATGAAAACTATACTTCTCACCGGGTTTGAGCCCTTCGGAGGCAGCAACGTCAATCCCAGCATAGAGGCATGCAAGCTACTTGACGCAAAAGAGTACAACGGATCCAAAGTCAAGGTGGTAGAGATACCTCTCCGATTCAACGAGATAAGACCAAGCATAATAAACGCGGTCGAGGAATCAAAGCCCTCAGCAGTAATCTGCACAGGTCAAGCAGGCTCAGCCACCACCATCAACCTTGAAAGAGTAGCCATCAACATAGCAGACGCAAGAATAGCCTACAACTGCGGCAAGAAACCCACAGATGAACCAATAGCAGCAGACGGCCCAGCTGCGTATTTCTCCACGCTTCCACTCAGGAAAATGCAGAAATCACTGGAAGAAGCCAAAATACCAGTCAAGATATCAAACAGCGCAGGAACATTCGGATGCAACCACATATTCTACGAGATACGACACTACCTAGAAACAAAAGGATCAGACACCCCAGCAGGATTCATACATGTACCAAGCCTACCAGAACAGGCAATGGAGAAAAAAGGACCATCCATGAGCCTACAACTCATATCAAAAGGACTCGAAGCAGCCATAAAGGCAGTATCCCAGGAACTCTAATCATTAATCCGTACAATAAGTGGAGGAGGAAGGACCCTCTCATCAGTGATCACCGCTGACTTTGTCTCCTCAATACCTTCAATATCTCTCAAGCGCTCAACGAAATCAGAGAGCTTCCTAAGGGTCCTGAACCTCGCCTTGAGCATCAAGTCAAACTCTGCTGCTTGGACATCCACAATTTCCTCAACTTCACTGAAATTGCTCAAAATACCGATTATCTCCTTCTTAGGAATATGCCCCTTACCCGGAATAACCTCCATCAAATCAACTAAGAGCAAGGCCCCGATGGGCCAAGATGTCTTCTGATAATCAATGAGCGCCATGTAACCCGTGATCACCCCTTCGTCCTCAAAGTTCTTGATTCTCCTGTGAACCGTGGATATGGGAATTTTAAGCATTCCTGAGAGCTTCCTACTGGACATCCCAGATCTTCGCCCTATGACCCTGATTATTGACTCGTCTTTATCATCCAAAACAAACAACCACAATATGAGAAAATATCCTAAAATAAAGCGTTTTCCACTGCTTTTTTCCCGGTTTTCTGGGACAACGTTTATCTCTTTTCCCTAGAACATCCACGCGCAAATGCAGTCTCAACAAGAGAAAGATTTCATAGTAGTTACCATCCCGGAGCTACCGGGATACAGAATAAAAAAAGTAGTCGGTCTAGTAAACGGCTTGTCCCCCAGAACTAGAGGAATAGGAGGAGTAATCGCAGGAACTATCCAAGCCATCGGAGGCGGTGAAATTTCCGCGTTCACCTCTGAGATAGAAAAAGCAAGGGTAGACGCCGTCTCGCGATGCATAAAACAGGCGCGTCGTCTCGGTGCCAACGCGATTGTAGGGCTAGATATTGAAACGTCTGATATGGGTGGAAAGGCTTCCTATATCACGTTGTTGTCTGCCACAGGTACAGCTGTAGTCGTGGAGAAGGAGTAAACACGGGATTCTAAAAAGATTCTGAAGTAACTATAAAAAGAACCAAACATCAAAAGAAATAACAAAGGTGAAAAAGAAAAAATGAGCGATTTTGACTTCGGAGGAAGAAGATACGATATCCCAGAAGTACCCAACAATGTTAGACGATTAACAGGAACACTAATCGTGTTACTAATCATAGCCATAGCTGGCGTAACCATAGCGAGCACGGCAGCAGTACGGGTGCCTTCTGGATACAAAGGGGTACTAGTCACATGGGGCAAGGTAGAGGATAAGATACTATCAGAGGGACTCAGCTTCAAGATCCCATTCAGTCAGAGCGTAGTCTTTATGAATGTGCAGATACAGAAAGCTGAATCTACGGAAGCGACAGCTACAAAAGACCTGCAGGAAGTATCGACAACGGTAGCGGTAAACTACAGACTTAACCCAAGTTATGTCAACGAGATCTACAAGGATCTCCGGCAAGACTATGCGGATAGGGTTATCAAGCCCAATATCGAGGAGAGCCTTAAGGCTACCACAGCCGTTTTCCGGGCGGAGGAACTGGTAACCAAGCGTGCTGAGGTAAAAGCTACATTTGATGATATTCTGGCTGAGAGGCTATCTATCTTCAATATTCAGGTAGTCTCGGTTAGCTTGACGGATTTCCAGTTTAGCCCCAGCTTCGCAGCTGCGATTGACGCAAAGGTAACCGCTGAGCAGCAGGCACTGGTGTCCAAGAATGAGCTGGAGATGATCAGATATGAGGCTCAGCAACAGATTATACAGGCTGAGGCAGCCAAGAACGCCACCATCAGACGCGCTGAGGGAGATGCTCTTGCCCAGATTCTAGCGGCAGACGCTACTGCGGAGAGTATACAGATTATCACGTCGCAGATGACCGATGAATATGCCCAGTACCTGTGGTTGATCCAATGGGATGGCAAGCTACCAGCGGTCTATACCAAGGATGAGCGCGGATTAATCATAGATGTATCCGAATTCCTCAACACCTCGGGCAACTAACCCCTTCTATTCCATATTTCTAAACTATAGGACGAGTCCTTAATTCCTTTATAATAACTAAAAGACAGACTCACCGAATAGATTTGCTACCTAAGGTCATCAGCAGCAGCATAGAGGTAATTAGAGTGCTTCATGTTGATGACGACCCCAACCAGTACGAATTCATAAAATTCTTCCTAAACCAGATAGACCCTGTCCTAAAAGTCCACTGTGTATCGACCCCAGACGAGGTATTTGAGGAGCTTGAGAAGAATAGCTATGATTGCCTAGTGACTGATTTCCAGATGCCCGAGATGAATGGCATTGAATTATCGAAAATAGTACGTGAAAATGACAATATTCCAATTATTCTTTATACGGGTCAGGGAAGTGAAGAGGTAGCAGAATCAGCCTTCACAATAGGAATAGATGACTATATTCGCAAAGAGATGGACCCCAGCCACTATCAAGTCTTAGCCAAAAGAATCAGGCACGTAGTCGAGAAAAAACAAGCCGAGACCCTATATGAGAACGTGGTCGAGCAGGCACGAGATGCCATGTGTATTCTCATCGAGGGGAAAATCGTATTCGCGAACCACTCTGCTATAGAACTTTTTAAGCACGAATCACTAGAAGATTTGATTGGAACCAACCCATTATTAAAAAACAGTGATATTCTCAAACCCGGTTTCCATAGACTCGAAATAGAAGAAAAAAACAGTGAAAAACAGTATCTCGAGATATCAAGCAGCCCAATGACCTACAGCGGAAAAGACGCCATCCTCTGCTTCCTTTGGGATATGACAGAGAAAAGAGTTCTTGAGCGAGAGAAAAAAATATCACAGGAAAGATTCAGGGCCCTCGTAGAAATATCCAAGGATGGGATAGCAACATTTGATCTACCCGGCTATGTTACATTTATCAATGATGCTTTCTCTGAGCTAACCGGGTACTCAAAAGAAGAACTTGTAGGCAAACATATTACAAATATGCAGACCCTGCGAAAAAGAGACGTATTGAAATATGTGAAGGGCTTGGCAGCGATCTTTCAGGGAAATCAAGTTGAAGATATGGATTTTACTTATATTAAGAAAGATGGGACCCCTAGAATCGGATATGGGTACATGTCTTATGTTGATTTGAACGGAAAAAAGGAATTAATTCTAATAGCAAAAGATGTGACAGAAGAGAGAAAGAAAATAATAAAATATAACCTGATAGCCGAGAACTCTTCTTCAGGGATAATTGAAGTCGATAAAAACGGTAAAATTATTACAGTTAATAAGAAGATACTGAGACTCCTTGACCAGAATAAAGAAGAATTAATTGAAAATAACATCCTAGATTTGGAGTCCTTGGATGAAGAAACAAGAAAAAGTCTTGAGAAGATAATAGCCAATTGTAGAAAGGATAAGAAACCAGGCTCATACAGTTTTGAGGGATTCCTCAGAAGTAACCCCCCTATTAATACGATTATTAAGGCTACTCCTGTGGTTTTTGATCGGGAATTTTATGGGGTCCAATTAGAATTGGATGCACATACCGATTATAATACCATCACCTCAAAAACAGATCAAATAAAAGACAATATAATTACAAATCAAGAACTGGACACATTGAGAAACTACAACTATGACAATGAAATCAGTTACTTGTTACAAACAATCCAAGAGAGTGTAAAAATACTTAAAAATCAAAAAATCTATGACGAGCAACTTATGAACGTCATTGAAGAACAATCTTCGATCGGGATCGAAAAAATCCAACAACTAAAGGCTCATAGTAAAAAACTGCCTGAGGTTGACATTATTCAATTTAGTGAAATGATAGAAGTCGATAAGAACACTCAATAAACTGCATTGCATTAAAAATATAGCCATCTTTATTATTCAATAAACATACATTATTAATATGCAGTTAGTTCAAATGAATATTTCTTTAATAACACAATTATGAAAAGAAAAACTAACACAACAATAAGTGTAATATATATAAAAGTGTAATAATGTATAGATATTCATCAATAGGAGATATCCAAATGACGCGTGAGAGTAGTATTGGATTAATAGGAGCAACAGTAAAGTTAATGAACCCTAAAAAAAGCATGATAATGGCTTTTACAGGATCAACAATATTAGGAGCCTTGATTGCAGGAAAAGGCTTCCCCCCAATGAGACCAACATTGTTGGCAATAATATCATCATTATTCATCACATTTGCAGCCTATATTTACAATGATATTATTGATCTAGACATGGATAAAGAATCACAAAGCTCAAACAAAGAAAATAGACCACTAGTCACGGGAGAAATAACCGTAGAAACAGCACAAACAATAGTAATCATATGTTCAGTAATTGGAATAGTTACTGCTTGGTTTGTAAACATTACAGTTTTCGGTGTAACATTACTATGGTATGGGCTATTCATGGCATATTCTCATCCACAGATTAGATTGAAGAAAATATTCATCGTAAAGACACTGATTACAAGCGGAGGAACAGCGTTAGCACTACTAATAGGAACAAGCGCAGCAGCGGGAATGCTGGACACAATAGGGCTATTTTTCGCCTTTTCACAGTGGACATTCATTTCACTAATGCTGCCTGGCTTATCAGACTCTTTTGACCTTGAGGAAGACCAAAAATATGGTATGAAGACAATGGCTATGGTATTCAGCTGGAAGACAAAGATGGATATGACAGTTGCCGGTTCAGTCTTCTTTACTGTTATGTGCTTTATAGCGAGTTACATATTCAACATGAGTCTATTATTACCGGCATTCTGTGTCGCAACCACAGCATACTACCTAAAACAAGTATCCACAATATACAACGAGTTCAACGCAGAAGAGGTCTGGCGAGTCAGAAAAATAGGCATGGGTTATTACTATATGAACCTAGTTATCGCTATAATCAGCACACTTAACCTAGGAACAATAATACCTTTCCTATAGCTCGTTTTCCCGGATATTATACCTCATTTTTGAGATATACTTGTTCAGGAAATACCCGAATCCAATTGAAACATATGCGTAAAGACCCATGTAAAACAGCGTCTCGACTATAGTCATGGGCTAATTGCATTGCATATTAATTGTAGGGTTTATGGAACAGTAATATAGAGAAAAAAGATACAGTCTCTGATTAATCTAAAGTAGTTTTCTGAGGATCCCGCTTATCTTGTTGATGGACCTCTGTTTTTTCTTCAAGATTGCCTCGATGTTGAGAATATATTTATCCAGTTTTGGATCCTCATCAGATAACACAATTATCGGCGTCATGATCCCCCATTTCTCCATCTCAGACAAGATGAACTTGGTCTCGATAGACCTCAACTCAAAATCAATGATAAGGGCATCATACTTGAGCTTGAGCTCCTTCAACGCCATGTTTCCATCCTCCATATGCAATACATTGATAGGCTTCTTAACCCGCTCAAGGCTCTCAACAACAAACTCAGAGACCGTAACATTCTCCACAACCATAAGAATTTGAAGCGAATCGTTTTTCTCCGGTACCTTTGGTTTTGGCATTTCTTCGTAGAAACTATTTCGCTGAATAGGCTTGTCCTCGTACTCCATCTCTACTGGTTCAAGAAGCTCTTCATCTAAGTCAAATCCTTGCTCTACTGGTTCAACTTCTTCCACAATTGCCTCAGGCTCTACTTTATACTCTTCTTCAGGCTCCTGGGCAATTGGTTCGGGTTTTTCTAGTTCAAATTCAGGTTCAGGAATAGGCTCTTGTCTAGTTTTCTTTTTTATGGAGGTCTTCTTTATTGATTTTTTCTTTTTCTTTGGCTTCTCTTTGGGTTTTTTCTTCAGCATCTCTGATAATCTATTCATCGAATTTTTCAAACCCGATTTTTTCTTCTTTTTCTTCTTCTTTTTCTTTTTAGGGACAGGCTCAAGCTCTTGCTCGAAATCATATTCATCAGGAATAGGTTCTTCCACTTTTTCTGGCTTAATAGGTTCTAGTTCAAGGTCTTGCTCTGGTTCAGGCTCTGGTTTAGTCACTAGTTCAGGTTCTGGCTCAGGAACTAGTTCTGGTTCAAGCCTATCCTGAAGCAAAGAAGCTTTGGATTCGGGCTCTGAAGGCTCATCAAGCTCAATTTTCTTTGGTACACTAACAATTTCCTCTTCGGATACTGGTTCTTTTTCCAATTCAGAGCTCTTTTCTATAGGGCTCTCGATTTTCTCTGGTTTCTCCTCAACTACTTCTCTAACCGGGATAGGTTCTGGTTCGGGTTTGGTAGCTGGTTCTTTCTCTTCAATTGATTCTGGGTCGTATTTTTCCTTCATTCTCTGTTGGATCGACTTTGGTGGCTCAGCCTGTGGTTTCACTGAAACGCCTTGTGCAAGAACATAGGATACTGAGTTCAAATATGAGGCTTGAACAGTAGTGTATTTATTGCTACACTTGATACAGACCATGGTAAGATTATTCTTGGATACTGCGGTCCCACAGTCTTGACACTCAAAATAAGGATCACTCACACTGAAATACCCGGAGGTACCCTCAATGGCTCGTTCATCGAGCAGCTCATCACACCTAGGACACCTTAACAAGACTCCGTCAATGAACTCTTCACGTGGACCCCAATGCTCACATTCTACATGATTCAAGTCCTCTTTACGGCCTATCTTCGTTGAACCACATCTTGGACAGACGAGTACAGCCATGTTTGCGTGTCCTCCGCATTTTGGGCAAAGGAGTACTGTTCCTTTCTCCTGTTTGATGAGAGCTTTCTTTGATACCAGGCTATCTAGAAGCCGGATTATCTCGGATTCACTATAATAGTTGGAGAAGGGCTCTAGGGTTCCTACTTTTGCGCCTTTTGACGTGAATTTCAGGTTTATTACGGGTTTTTCTTTTTTCTGGAGCAGCTCTAAGAAGAAAGATTCCTCGATAGTTAGACCTCGGACTGGAGCCTCTACATTGTTATTGCTGGTTTCGCTGTGTTGATCCGAGATCATAGTATCCCTGTTGGTGTTATTGGCTTCACTTTCCCGGGTGGATATAATAATCTAAACGGATGGGTGACATGGATTACAAATATAGTTGAAAAATATTTGTAATCAGTAAATTAGTATGGTGCCGCCGGAGTGATTTGAACACTCGGCACCCCGGTCTTCAGCCGGGCGCTCTCCCAGGCTGAGCTACGGCGGCAAGTACTCTCTTTAACCAATCTAATAGCATAAAAGCCTTACTCGGAGAATTTACCCATGAATTACGTGAATCTCATTGGTCTAATTTGAGTTCAAGAGCCCTTTTGCGGCGTAGTAGATGCCTTCAGCTATCAGTAATGGGATGTAGGCGATGATGTAGAGAGTCTGGTATATGTCGTAATTGAATGATGAGGGGGTCAACTCGCGTAAAAGCTCATATGGTACCTTTGTACTCCCAGAGATACGAGTTTGATAGTCCAGTCTCACGTTTAATATCAGCCTCTTTAACCAGCCGCTGTGTTCCTTGAATATTCGGGCGTGTTCTCGTTCGTGGCTGAGGATAGCATCGTGTATCACCTTGTATTTTTTGAGTCCTTTATGGAGAATGATGGTGTCTGTTGGATAATCGTACTCGCCCAGTGCACGTGGACAGGGATGATAATGGATATTGGGCATCACAATCACCGAATATACCATTTATATCCACAGTTTTATCACAGTTACGATCCCATGTGAAAACAATAAATTCTCGTCAAGGGAATACCATCCTATGTTCAAAGACATATACAAGAAACTGGAGAAAGAAGTCTCCGGAAGTATCGCACTGGGACACGTAGCCGAGATCGCAAAACACCACAGGATTCAGGCAAGCCCAGGAATCAGGGACGCGTGCAACTACGCTATTCAAGCACTCAAGGGCTATGGGATAGAGGCAGAGCTTCATAGTTATCCCGCAAATGGCGAGGATTATGATTGGAGCAGCTTGCGTTTCAAGGAGTGGAGCTGCAAGGATGCTTGGCTAAAACTCGTTGAGCCAGAGGAGAAGTATATTGCTCGTTTTATGGAGGAGAAGATTCACGTCATCCAGAGAAGTATTTCAACTGATGGAGTCGTTGAGGCGGAGGTTGTAGCTCCAGCCAATAAAGGGGAGGAAGCAACTGACTACGAGGGCATAGATGTCGCTGGTAAGCTTGTTTTGACTAATGGTGATGTTCATAGGGTTCTTGAGTTGGCCGTTGAGCGTGGTGCCCTTGGTTTGATCTTTGATGGTATGTTTGTACGTCCCCCTAATCTTCTTGAGGGGGAGCTGGATGATGCGTTGAAGTATACTAGTTTCTGGTGGAACCCGGGAGAGACACTTGGATACGGATGGGTACTGACACCTAGAACAGGCAGAGAACTCAGGAAGATGCTGGGTGAGGGCAAGACCGTTAAGGTGAAGGGTATGGTGGACGCTGAGCTATATGATGGCTACTTGGATAACGCGGTGGCGACTATCCCGGGTGAGACCGATGAAGAGGTAGTCCTCATTGGACACATATGTCACCCTGAGCCAAGCGCCAACGATAACGCCAGCGGTGTGGGTGCAGTCATGGAAGCCGCACGAGCCATAAATAAGCTAATTAAGGATGGGGAGTTGGCCAAGCCCAAGAGAACTATTAGATTCACTCTGGTCCCAGAGATGAGTGGGACCTATAGCTACTTGGTTGAACGTGAGAAGGATATTCCCAAGATCGTCGCTGGTCTTAACTTGGATATGGTTGGTGAGGATCAGGATAAGACTGGTAGCGTACTCACTGTTCACAAGACATCTGATAGTCTGCCTAGTTATGTGAACGCTGTGATAGAGGCTATTTTTGAGGAAGCCCAGAAAGAACTTGCTGCCTTTGGCTCAGAGCCGAGGACAGCCTCATTCAGGCATACCGTAGAGAAGTTTAGCTCAGGTAGCGACCATTACATCTACAGTGATCCCACTGTGGGTATAGCGTGTCCCATGATGATCCAGTGGCCAGACAAGTTCTACCACACCAGCGCAGACACCATCGATAAGGTAAGCCCACACAGCCTAGCAAAAGTAGCAACAATAGCTGCTACCTATGCGTATTTCCTCGCGAATGCAGGAGAGAAGGAGGGCCCATGGATAGCCAGTCAGGTGATAAGCAGGGAGAAGACCAGCATCATAAAGACTGTTCAAGCGACCCTCGACAAAGCAGCAACTGCTGAGATGGACACAAGGGAAGTGGATAAGCACAGGGACTGGCTCAGGGAGAAGCTGGAGTTTGATACAGAGGTAGCAACAGAGGCAATGCGCAGTATAAAACGAATCGCACCCGATATCGATGGGACAATTGGACCATTGACCAGTGAACTGATGACCTACGCGGATGAGGAATATGATCACGCGGTAAAGGTCATGGAGGACTTGGCTATGAAGCAGGGCATCACTGAGCTCCCTGATTATGAGCCAGAGGCTAAGACTCTGCCTGAGGGAGCCGATGAGGTGCCTGAGAAGCTTTATCGTGGACCTGTCTCCAGTAGGCCATGGGTGGCCAAGCTTGGTAAGGAGGACCGGGAATCGCTCAGGGCTCTGAATAAGAAGCATAATGTTACTTATGGGGGCCCTATGACCTTGGCGCTTTACTGGACTGATGGCTCTCGGAGCATTAGCGAGATTAGTAGGATGGTTGAGCTGGAGAGTGGCGCTACGAACCTAGAGTATATGGTGGATTACTTTGGGTTTATGGTGAAGATGGGTCTCGTGAAGCTAAGTAACCGATAAACTTTAAACCATCCTTTGCTTCCCTTATTGAACGCGTGGGCCGGTGGTCTAGTGGTATGACATCGCCTTGACGTGGCGAGGGTCGCAGGTTCGATCCCTGCTCGGCCCACCACTCCTCAAAGGGGGATTTGATTCTTAATAGTTTTGAGAATAGAATCCCTGCATGGCTTGGATTGAGGAAAGAAGAGCGTTTTCTCTTACTTTTATTGTTTTTAACCCTATATGATTCGCTATTGCTTCGCATTGATCATACATAGCGCAGACCTTAGTGCTACTGAGCCAGTTATGGGATCGAATCTATTATTATCTGTGAGTATGTTTGCATTTGAGTCAGCGAATCCATGGAATAATTGAACAACATCAGGCATTATCTTGTCAGTTACTCTAACATTGGAACATATTGAGCCTCTAAGAGTTGTTATCTTGATTACCTCTCCATCTGTTAGCCCATACTCTTGGGCGGTTTTCGGGTTTAGTTCGGCTAGATTACTTGGCATCGGTCTATTTAGTGTATCAATGTTTTTCATCTGGGAGTGAACATACCATCTTACCTTGGCTCCTGTGGTCAGTAGCAGAGGGTATTCGTTGTAGAGGGTTTCATTTTTTATGCTTTCTATAGGTTCAACATAGTTAGGTAACGGATCTAATCCAAGTTTCTCAAGATCAGATGAGAAGAGTTCTACTTTTCCACTTGTTGTTTGGAACTCTATTTTCTCGTATTTTCGGTATACCCAGGGATATTTATTGAACTTTATTTTTTTCAAGAGTTTGAAAATTATTCTTCCGAGATTTCCTTTCGACCCTAGCTTTGTATAAAGGAATGAAGGCGCTTTGATAGATATACCCTCAGGATGCTCTTTTAATTTCTTAACAGTGATTCCAGTGTATTGCAATTCATCGTCTATTGCATCCTCGATGTTTTTCCAAGGGAAGTATTCTCCATATCCCATCTTTTTCGCTAGATTGAATATTATCTTCCAGTCTGGCCATGATTCATAAAGGGGAGGTACCACTTCAGGTCTTAACATTACTAGACCTGGGTTTTCTGGTAGAATGTCTGTTGCGGGTTGATACATGGCGTAGTACGTCTGTTCTAAGAATGTTGATGCTGGTAGAACAATGTCAGCATATTTCGCCGTTTCAGTCATAAATATGTCTGCAACTACCAGAAAATCTAGTTTCTCTAGCGAGTTCAACACTGTTTTGGAGTTTGGTGATGTTAAGGCAGGATTTGCAGCCATTATGAAAGCTGCCTTGACGGGGTATGGTTTTTCGTCGAGTATAGCCTTGTATACAGATGGTGGGTGACACAGCCTTGTGTACTCGAAACGTGAAAGAAGATATTCATTTCCCAACTGTTTCTCTGCCTGTACTTTACTTAAGGCTACATGGAGTTCTGGTGATTTTTTTGCTAGCTGGAGTGGACTTATGAGAATATTTCCTCCGGGTATATCGAGGTTTCCTGTTATGGCTATTAGCGCTGTGATGGCTCTTATTGTCTGACTGGTGTTGGTATGCTGGTCGAGAGCATTACCAAGGAATATACACGAAGACCCAGATTTTGCGAACATTCTAGCTGCCTTGATAATAGATTCTTGGGGAATCCAAGTAATCTCCGAGACTATCTCAGGGGTAAACTCTTTGATGACATCACTTAATTCATCGAATCCAAGAGTATATTTTTCTGTGAAATCAAAATCATATAACCTCTCTTGGACTATTACATTGAGCATCCCTAAAGCAAGCGCTCCATCGGTACCCGGTCTAGGCTGTAAATGTACATCAGCCTTCTCCGCAAAATGAGTTGAACGAGGATCAACTACAATAATCTTGGCTCCATTCTTGATAGCATTCTCTATAGCTCTGTGTCTTGTGGGCGCAGTCTCCGAGACATTAATACCCCATAACATGATGCATTCAGAATTCTTAGCATCTGGTGCCGGTATGCCACCTGTCATGAGATACATGTTCAGAGTTCTAGGTCCATAGCAGATGTAGAAAGGACATGATACGTTGGGTGATCCAAATACGTTTGCTAGTCTATGTAGGTATCCTCTGATATCGCCTGAGCAGACATCGTGTCCTGAGCCTTTGTGGAACCATATAGATTCAGCCCCATAATTGTGTTTGATTTCTTGGAATTTTTCAGAGATAATATCGAGGGCTTGATCCCATGATAGTTGTTCCCATTTTTCTTCTCCGTTTTTCTCTATCTTTCGTAATGGATATTTGATGCGGTCTGGAGAGTAAAGTTGGTTGATAGCGTTTTTTCCTTTTGGACATAGTATTCCTTTTGATTCAGGGTGTTCATAGTCCCCTGTTACTTCAGTGACAGCGCCATCTTTTACTGTAACAACCATACCACAGCCTGTTCTCCCACACAGATTACAAATTGTCTTTTCATGAATTGTATCTTCAAAAAGACAAGAACTTTCAGACATTGTTAATTCCTTTTTATGAACACACATTTAGAAACATGAAGAAACCTGGTCCAGCGAGGAGGAAGGCTATCACGATGTTTATGAATACCATGAGCAGTGTCACTATTACAGCATTCTTCCAAGTGGTCTCGTAATACCGCTTTACCACATATAGATAGACAAGCATCTGGATCAAACCAGCCACACTACTCTCGATTAACCCAACAATAATGGTGTTAAGTAGTGTGTAAGCAGCGGTAATGATCGCTGCGGTCTTGAAATCCACCTTCTCCATGCCCAGTACTTTTCTTCCTGCATACCAGAGGGCAGGCGCCTGAAGTAGCATGTTGACTAGTATCAAACCAAATAAGTTACCTAATATCATCGCAGTCTATAGGCTCATTTATTTTCGTTCTATCTGGATCTTTGCATGAGAGGCTATTGCCGCAACAGCGCCAAGAGCAGCCATATATGGGAAGAATATCGTACTAATCGCCGCAAAAGTAATTGGTATCTCAAGAAGAGTACCACCTTCCTCATTTCTGACAATCAGTTTTCTCACATTGCCTTCTTTGATTAATTCTTTGACTTTGGCTACTAGATTATCTGTTTTCACAGTAATCTCTTCATACTTCTTTTCTTCTAATAATGAGCCGCATTGGTTACAGTATTTTGCAGATTCAGGGTTTTCTGTACCACAATTAATACATTTCATGAAGGATTCAACCTTGGAGGTTCATTATAATAGTTGGTTAAAGCCTAAAGTGACATTTAGGAAAAGGATATCAATAGTCTGCGATTTTGTAACAAAATCTTTAACAAAAATTAGGTTTCCCAAGATAGCGCATATTGTCCGGATGTCCATGATCCTTGAATTATTAAACGGTAATAGCCCTTGCTTGGAATAGATATAGAGATTTCATTTTCTGGAGCCATCTCGTGTATTGATATTATGTTATTTTCTGGATCTTTTATTATCAAATCTAGTGACCCAGTTGTTGTCTTTGATTCATAACTAATCTCCAAGATCTGGTTTTCATCCAAGTATAGAGACTGTTGCTCTATTCCATTGAATAACCTGTACTTGTAATTCATCTCGTTACCGGTTTTAGTGCCGATATACCCGATTTTTATATCTCCAGTTGAGACCTCACCGAAATATATTACAGAAATCAATGATGCGATTGAGAAAACGATTATTACCAGTTTAGATAATTTGTTCATTTCTTTCTCCTTTCAAACGATTAGAATTCGAAAATGTGTCTTCCTTTTTCCAGCCTAATTTTTAACTGTTTATTGCCTTTCTCCGTCAGGCTCAGCACTGGTTTTTCTGTAATGAATCCTTGGGAGGTTAACTCATTCAAAATAATATCAATGTCTTCTTCTCGTGTAGGAGGCTCAGTAATTCCGATCTCCCTCAACAGGGGATTGTTTGTGAAATCTAAAGCTTTTCTTCCTATCTCTTTTACATCTTCGAAAGACTCTGATCCGCCCTTACTTATCATGTATAGTAGATAGTCTCTCAGTTGGGTTCGTCTAAAGTTGTTTAGGCGTTTTTCTAGGGGAATTTTTATCTTTGATACTTCTGGTTCTTCCTCTCCAATATTTTTAATCAACTCGATAAGGAGTTCTAATGCGCTTTTAAGAATAAGTAGGGCTACTCCTAAGCCGACATAGGTATCTATTTTAACGTTCCCAGTGATTGTGCCGATTAATCCTGCAGTAACGCTGATAGCTACAATTACATGGTTTCTGCTGTCTACTGATTGGGTTATTAGAGTCATGCTACCTGTTTTGGAGCCCACATATCCCTGATATAAGTAAAGTAGACCACATAGTATGGCTGATAATATAGTTGCTGTGAATGTGAAGTAATCAACCTCAGGTGTATACGGGGTGATTAGCCTCATAATGGATTCCTTCATGGTATACGAAGCCACTACAAGCATCAATATTGTGAGGAAGACGTTAACCAAGTGCTCCTTATCATACTTGAAGCCAAGATAAACAAAGATACTTGACAAGGCATCAAGCAATGTATCCACACCATCATTCAATAGACCGACACTTCCAGAGAGTAAAGCCGCCGGTATTTTTAACGCAGCGAGGAACAGGTGGATTCCAAGGGATACCTTGGAGACTGTTTCTGGTTTGATGAGGTTAATGATCGTTTTTCTTGAACGTCTCACATCCCGTATTGGTTTCTCTGCTTCAACCATTCCTTTTTCGGTTAACCCCCATGTCTTGCCATGTTTTTCTACCCATTCCCAATCCTCTAAAACTTGCAAGGCTGATAGAATTTCCCGGCGCCAATCCTCTTCCTCAAACTTAAAAGGTGAAAGAGGTGTAAATATTCCAATTAATCTTAGGTAGCTTTGATAATGCCCCTCAATCTGTTGCAGCGTCTTGGGTCCATCAACAAGCGCAGCAGCCAAATCATAGTATTGACCATAATCGTCTCTGCCGCTTACCCTGTGATGCATGCTCTTCCATGGGCGTGTTGACTCGCTTTTTTTATTCATTTCACTCATATCAGACGGCTTGATTTTTCCCTATTTGAAATATGATATATGGACCTATGAAATTCCAGAGTAATACTAGGCTCCAGAGCCTTCCTGCAAATATATTGTAATCATGCAACAGATGACTCCATGTATGTCCCATTACATAGTGTCCAAAGACGAACTCAAAGAGAATAGTCAGTATCAGCCAGATTGTGCCTATTGTTAGTGCCTGTTTTTCACTAGTAATTGGCCACCGTTTGTTGAGTCCATAGAAGTATGCAGCGAATATTAGGATCATAGTGAGGCTTGATAGTTGATGGGCTGTTAACTCGTTGGTACTCGGTAGAAACAGGTAGGTACGTATAGCTGCGTTGATGATGGCGATAGGTATCCCACCTATCCAAGCTAATGAGAAGACCCTAGTTGAGTTCAATTTTTTTCAAACGGGTAAATCTGGTTCTAATAGAAAATAGTTTGTTTACTTTTCTTGTAACAAAAACACGCTTTTGATGTAATTATTTATCGATTGTAACGAATTCTAGAAACTGATAATAATGATATTCAGATAAATACAAAACATGTCCCTTGCGCTTTACGAGGAATTTCAAGAAGTATTGAACGAACTGATTAAGGACCCAACTCGAAGTCTTCGAGTTATTGCTAAACAGATAAAGAGTTACAGACAGCATGTATGGCGGCAGAAGAAGAAACTTGAGGAAGATCGCGTAATTTGGGGATATACGGCTATTATTGATGAGACTAAGCTTGGGAATTTAACTTATGTTATGTTGATTAAATTTATGCCTTTGAAACGTGAGATGGCTGATATCATCATCCAGAGAGTAAATAGATATAAGAAATCGAATGTTGAAGGCAATATCCGAATATTGCAGTCTGTATATATGAACGGGGATTATGACTGGATGATAATGTATACCGCGCCAAGCCATGAACTAGCAAGACGCTATTATAACGAGATATGTTCAGATTATGAGAAATGGATAGTTGAACGCCCCAAAATAATGGATATTAACTATTTCCTCATCAAGGAAGGCAAGATAAACCTTGAATACAGCAAGATTTACGATTATATCCCTGAGTAAGATCGTAGCATTCAGAAGTAAGTAAATCTTATAGTTTTCCATTACAGATAACTTAGTTTTTAATAGATTCAATTCAACCTATTCAACTCTCTCCCTGTATATCACGCAAGCGTTTCTTACTTGTCGGGTTTCGTGTACACTTTTGTCGGTTACTGATCCACTTTTTTGCACATATTTGGATCGGTTCGGGGCGGTTCTGGCGCTGGTTTACTTGAAATGGGGCTGTTTTCGCCTCTGATTTTCTACCCCCCCCCCCTCCCCTAGTTTAGGAAATGTGGTAGGATTATTGAGAGGGTGTAGATGAGTAATGATAGATGGAAGAAGGGTAGTGCTCTTATCCATTCTTTGGGAGAATTTCCTTTCCAGACGAGTAGGTTTGATATCAGTAATGACCCAGCCCCAAGAATTAAGCCACGGGTGTACACTCCATTAACCTTGGTCAAGAAAAATGCGAGTAGGAACAGGTGGATTAGGCTTGAAACACTGATCCAGAGTTTGGTTTTTTTCTCTCCATACATTACGGGGATAGTCGATAAGCCTCTAGCGTGATCATTTGCGGTATCGATTATGTCATTCAATCCGAGATGTGCTTGAGTATAGGGGTAGAAAACCAACAGATAAAGCAGGATTGTTGAGTCAAAGGTTCCATTTACTAGATATCCAGCCACTGGGAAAAGGGCAAAGTCTGTTCTTCCAATCAGTTGAGCTATAGGGAGGGTCTGATTTCTTTTCTTTACCTGATAAAACCACTCAACAATATAGCTGTAAGACATGATCCCTAGAACATAGAGTGAATTGGGATATGGAAGGGTAAGTATGAGGAAGGAGGCAGCCCCTGCGAGGGATAGAAATAGAATTCGTGCATCATCCAAGCTGATAGTTTGCATGGGTAATGGTCTGCTACCGAAGGGTCTCCAATATCTTGACAAGCTGTCATCCACATCAAGCCTATCAATATCCCTGTCCACATAATCATTCAATACAAAACCAGCCTCAAATCCAAATAACGCGATTAATGCTGACTTCAATATTATCCAGTTGGAGACGGTCCCGTAGCTCTGGAAACTCAGTACAAGCCCTGAACAGAATACCAGAGGCCAGACAAAGAAAAAGTGGAGTCGCGTCAAATCAAGATAATTCTTCAACCGCTCCAATCGCATAAAGTGAGGGTACGCCGATTAGTTAAAATTCTTTCCAATATAATCTGTATAGACCCATGAGCCGAATAGGCACTGTCCTCCGTGTAATTAGACCTCATATAGTAATTGGTGGTGTACTGGGATACATGTTGGGAGTTTTTTATCCTTCTATAAACTCTAGAATCGATCTAAGAACCTCGCTACTGGGTTATATTACAGTGTTCTTCATTGACCTATCCACACATTACAGTAACGACCTATATGACGCTGAGAGAGACCAGCAGGCTAACTGGAAACCCTTTGGAAGTAACAATGTTCTCATAAAAACCCCCGAGATTGCGCTGTGGCTATTCAGGGTAGCGATACTATGTAGTGCAGTTTCCTTGCTCCTTGCATCATATCTTGTTTTCCTGAATGGTGTCGGCTTGATTGTATTAGGACTCACCATAATTGGTAACATCCTAGCTTGGAGCTACTCTCACCCAAGAATACATCTCAAGGCAAAAGGACTCGGAGAGATAGCAATCGCAACAGGTACAGGTTTCATAATTCCAGCGATAGGGTACATTATCAATACAGGGTTTCTTACATGGGATTTCATTAAATTTGATATTCCGTTAGTTCTTTACGGGTTTGTACTAAGTGTTTTTCTTGAGATACCAGATATTGGTGTAGATAGTGAGAACGGGATCAATAATCTCTCAGTAAGATTTGGTCATGTGACCATGATGAGAGCCTGTTTTCTTCTATGTATCCTCAACACTTTGTATTTTCTTTCAGGGAATGTGCCCTATCTAGATAGAATGCTATTATCATTAGTCTCATTGTTTCCCCTTTTAGGCTGCATTAGGAGTATAACAAGTAAAACAGGGTCTAGAAAGTCTATTGAGAGAAACACTTTCATCGTAATCAGCGGGCTTTTCGCATTCATAATCGGTCTTAACATTATCTTATTCTACTTTTCCTGAGAGCCTCCATTCCAATATCTTATTTACATCTTAAAATAAGAAAATGTGGCATGCCGGATATCGAACATTTCTACGATATATTATTCGAGCTATCAAACGAGGACAGGTACAATATACTCCAATCACTCACGACAAAAAACTATAACGTCACCAGTATGTCCAGACACCTATCGCTAACAACCCAAGAAGCAAGCAGGCATCTTAACAGGTTAGCAGAAGCAGGGCTGATATTGAAAAATGTCTCTGGGGAATATATGCTTACATCATATGGTAAATTGGTGCTGAGCCAAGCGACAGGGATAATGTTCGCAACCTCACACAAAGAGTACTTTATCGATCATAAGACGGATGATCTGCCCGAAGAGTACTTGTGTCAATTAACCAAACTAAGAGAATCAAGACTGATAACCGATGTAATGGTCTCATTCGCCAACATCGATCGCATAATCGAGGAAGCAACCGAATACATCTGGAGACTCACAGACAGATACAACATGATGTCCCTACCAAAACTCGAAGAAGCAACAAAAAAAGAAGTCAATCTCAAACTAATGCAAACCAAAGACTTTCAATACCCACCAGAATGGCCAGGCTCCGGAATAGTTCTGAAAGAAGCCAGACTCAACGGGAAATTCGAGGTCAGAAATAGCTCGGAAGTAAACGTCTTTATCGCCATGAACGAGAAAGAGGTGGCCATACTGGCGTTACCCATGGAGAATAACCTGTTTGATTACAGGGGGTTTACCTCTACTGACCCAAAGTTCCATGATTGGTGCAGAGAGATATTCCAGTATTACTGGATCAACGCCAAACCTGTTTCCTAGAGCTTTCAATATCTAAGAAAATATAATTTGGATGAATATCTAAACCATTAGATTCAGGGCTTTTTTTATAAAATTAAAAATATTGAAGACTAGTGTGCTAATTCGGTTATAGCCTTTAGTAAATCACGGTTTTTTAGTATACCGACAACTTCGCCCTCATCGTTTAAGACTAGCACTTGTTCAAGGGCATTACTTCCCAGTAGCTGAATGGCTTCTTCCACAGTATTTGACTCGCCGATACTGATGGCTAAATTATTTCCACTGAAACCACAAGACTCCATGAAATTAACGGTTTTTGGGTTGTTCATTAGCTCAGATAGCAACATCTGCTCAAACTGCTGAGGCATATTATGCTTATACAGTCTGGATACAACAGAAGATAATACCTCGTGTACTATCTCATCCACGGAAACCATCCCACAGAGTTCGCCACTATCCATGACTATAGCATAATCATTTCCGGACTCAACCATACGTTTTGCTACGGTTTCAAGAGTATCTGATGGTGATACTGATAGGTATCCTTTTGTTATATAATCACTTACAGAATTGTTCATACCCATTTGATTACTCGATCCCCTAGGGTCCAGCGTTTATTTGGACTCCAACATAAAAAACACACAAGCTGAATATAACGTTATCTTACTAATGGTCATTTTGTTAATCTAATTGATTATTTTATTTACATTTAGTTAATCTCATTTTTTAATTACTTTCGTTTTGTTAATCTTAGTTGTTTATTTAGAATGTGGAACCTTTTTCTAATCCAATTACTAATGTATATATAGGAGATAACATGCCCGACCAAAACCTAGATGAGATAGATAAAAAACTTCTAACGGTTCTTCAGAATAACTGCAAACTAAACTTCACTCAGATAGGACAAGAGTTGGATATAGCAGAATCTACAATCAGATATAGGATTGAAAGACTCGAAAAAAGGGGCATAATAACCAACTATATTGCTCTTATAAACCCAAGAATGGTAGGGTTAACAATCACAGCAATAATGATGATCAAGATCAATCCCCAAAAAATTCAGGACATATCACCAAAACTAGCAAAATTCAAAGAACTCAGGCATCTTTTCAGGACAACAGGACAATATGATATGGTATCTGTGGTAAATGCGAAAGACATAACACATCTCAACAAGTTGATGTCAGAAATTAAACAAATCGAGGGCGTCCACGAGTTGATTGTAGAAGTAGCTACAGAATTGGTCAAGGTTGACCCAAAATTCTCTTTAGATTAACATTTCCTTATTTGCTAAATCTACAGAAATAAGTATTATTTATTGCGATTTCAGTGTAATTTATATCCCATTGTGTGGTTTGAATAAAAGAATCAAAGTTAATGGAGTGCTCGAATGCAGAATACTGAAAAAAAGACAGTTACAGGGTCCCTGAAAAAAGCGATCTATCTAATTGTAGGCAGTATCTCGTTGGCAGCAGGACTCGTAGGTGTTTTTCTACCTGTTATTCCAACTACTCCATTCATTCTCTTGTCTGCAGGGTGTTTCCTCCGAAGCTCAGAAAGACTCTTCCATTGGGTTGTATCCAATGAGACACTCGGACCAACAATACAGAATTATCATGAAGGAAAAGGAATAACAAAAAACACCAAGATTCGAGCAATTGTCATGATGTGGCTCACAATATCGCTCTCAGTCTACTTTTTCATCACCAACACATACCTGATCGCTTTACTCTACGTCATAGCGATAGGGGTATCCGTATATCTTTTCAAGCTCCCAACCGTTAAAGAACAAGATTCATAAAGATACTGAACAGGGTAAAAACAGCCCCAGAGGATTATCATTGTATAATAAAAAAATGCAAAACACGATCATTGGAGTAGTGTTTTCGTTTTTATTGTGGTATTTTGTATTTTTGAGCGATCTCCTGTTTAGTTTCTGGTACAGGGTAACAGGGGCATCAATAATCCTAGCAACCTATGCCTACCTCAATGATGAGAATAAGCCGCTTAGAACCCCTACAGAAACGGAGATAGCGTATGGGTTGGGCTCTGGGATTCTCTTTTATGCCTTATTCTATGTTGGATTCAATGTATTCAGGCGGTTTGTGGAGGGGGGAGCAAGTAACGTCTATCTCTTCAGGTCAGAGTTACCGTTAATCATACCAGCGAGTCTATTACTGGTAACTAGTTTCTGTGAGGAGTATTTCTGGAGAAAATATACTCAGAGAAACCTTGTTCAAGCATATGGAGACAATGGGATCATCATAACCTCTGTTCTATATGCCGCAATTCACCTCTCAACCACCAATACTCCACTGGTATTTGCCGCGTTGATAGCCGGCGTATTCTGGGGGATACTCTATGAGTATACTGATTCTTTCTGGATCATTGTTTTCTCTCACATAGCTTGGACTGAGTTAATCTTCGTATTCCTCCCATTAACATGAAGAAACATATATTCCCCTAATGTTCTTTATCGGATATGTCGTTAGGAACTTGGTATATCGCAACGAGACCTTGGTCGCTGGTTATGACATTTGTATCAACATGTCTCGCAGGGATAATGGCTTATGCATATGGAAACTTCAGCATACTCTTATTCGCGTTAACCATGATCGGGCTACTCATAGCACATATGGCAGCCAATATGGCTAACGACTGGTACGATGTAAAACACGGTGTCGATGAGAATGCGCCTACTGCAGAATACAGACCGCATCCCTTACTTGATGGAGCCTTGGATAAGGGCACATACAAGATGGTGGTTTTTGGTCTATACGCTGTTGGACTGAGTATCAGCCTCTACTTGACCTGGCTTCAAGGAATCCCAGTTCTAGTCTTCAGTATCCTAGGCGTATTATTGGGGGTATTCTATACAGCTGATCCAATCAAGTTGAAGCACCACTCAGTAGGGGAGATCAGCGTATTCCTCGCATATGGTCCGTTAATGGTGGGTGGAGCATTCTACGCGATGACCGGTGTATTTTCATGGGATTCATTGCTCGCAGCTACTCCAATCGGGTTGCTGGTAGTGCTTGTATTACTCGCCAACAATATCAGAGACAAGGAGTTTGACGCTGAACTGGGAATCTCCACCATAGCCACAAACAAACAAGAGTCGATAGGTATGAAATACTATACGGGGATCCTAGCTTCAGCATATATATCAACAATAATACTCATTGCGTTGAGAATATTTTCACCATTTGCACTAATCAGCTTCTTTTCAGCCGTGGAAGCTTTAAGAATATTAAAAGAATTCAACACCAAAGTACCTTTAAACTCGGACCAGCAGACAGCCCAGCTGGCGCTTCATTTCGGGGTTCTTCTTACATTTGGAGAACTTTTGAGTGTCCTTGTAAAATTGTTATAGTTTTTACTTTAGTGTTTTAGACTCTACTCTAACGCTATGTTGATGAAAAATAGAAGAAAGAATAGCTAGTCGAGCTCTACTATGGGGACTAACTTGGTCAAGACCGTGAATATCAGTACTCCAAGTGCGGTAACTCCAGCGATTATAGACCACTCAACCCATGTGGGAGAATAAGTACCCCAGTTAAATGGAAGGTTGGGGAAGGTTAAGGCTGGAACCACTATCAGTATGCAGTTTACCCATAGACCTAGGGTTGTCATTATTGAAGCCAAGAATAATCTATCTTTCTTGATGTTTGGAGTGAACAGCAGTATTTCTGGCAGGAGGAATCCAACTATGATCATTTCCCAGAATAGCAATGCATGAGGACCTTGTAGAAGTAACATGTTGGAGACCACGAGAGTAGATAGCTTTCCTACGTATTGGAACGTGAAATGCTGGTTAAAGATAAAGTACAGTACGAGAGGGATTCCTACTTTCAGGTATTTAGCTAATTCAGTAATACTTTCATCTGGGATTATTTCCTCCCAATCATACACCTTGGTGAGTATGAATGAGACTATCACTATTCCCGCGATTCCCGTAACTAGTGCAGTTAACAGGAAATATGGTCCTATGTATGGTACGTTGAAAGCTGGGCGAGCCCCAAGTAGACTAAATATGAATGCAACTACCATTCCAGAGTCGAGAAGCGGGAAAGGCAATATGATTGCTGATACAGTGTTAAGCATGTTTTTGTATGCCTTGTCTTCTTTTGGCGTAATAGCGTTCTGTATTCCTCCTACGAATTTATACAAACTGCCTCTCACATTAAAACGATCAGCGAGTGAATGAAGATCGTGTTTTGTGGAGATTAGCAGATAAAACGCGCTAAACGCGAAATAGAGTGACAAAATAATCAGATCCCATGCAAGGGGTGAGGTTACTCTCAGATTAAAGAACAGGACAAAGATTCGATCCGGTCTACCTATATCCGCTACCACAGATAATACAGCCATTGCTAATCCGGCTATGGTCATGGCTTCTGCTATTCTTGCTAATGGTTTGAGTTTCTCTATTTTACCTACGCGTATTGATGTGGATATGATTATGCCTGCGTGGCTTACCCCGATCATAAACATGAATGTGGCGATGTATAATCCCCACATCACCGTGTTATTCAGACCTGTAGTCTGCATCCCCACGGTAAACTGGGTATACCAAGCGTAAGCTCCCCACAAAACGATTAGCCCAAATATCCCGAGTACAGAGTAAAAGCCCTTACCAGTTGTTTCCATTGATTCTAGAATTTTATCAACCTTTGACTCCATTTTTAGCCCTCCTCAAGCCACTTGTTTCCACTTGAAATATAGAACAACTTGGGGTGGGTGCTCATTTCCTCTAGTGTTGTTGTGCTAATGTACTTGTCAAGTATTTTTGATACTGAGCTATTGGGATCATTGAGGTCTCCAAAGTGTCTTGCTCCAACAGGGCAAGCTTCAACACAAGCAGGCAGTCTTCCTTCTCTTACTCTATGTATACAGAAGGTGCATTTCTCAACAACGCCAACAGGTCTCACTGGGACCATGGGGTTGATGTCTTCCGCTGGAATTTCGGGTGCACCCCAGTTGAAGGTTCTCGCGTTATATGGGCAAGCCGCCATACACTGTCTACATCCAATGCATTTATCGTAATCCATCTCAACGATACCACCTTCACCTATGAAAGTGGCTCCCGTTGGACAGAGTTTTACACATGGGGGATCCTCACAATGCACACACTGTGCTGGGAGATACCATTTTCCCTCTTTAGGACTGTTTGTGTAATCTGTCTTTGAGTTGGTAGGCGGTACGCTAAAGACACGTGTGACTGGATCTTTTTGATCCATCTCAAAGGTCTCGATCCATTGCATCGGCATTGGGGCATTTGGGATATTGTTTTCCGCCTTACACGCATATACACATTCTCTGCAGCCGATACAAGCGCCTACATCGATAACCATTCCCCATTTTGTCCCTGAGTCTTGGGTTTCTGAGACTTGATTTACTTTTAGAACCTTTTCGACGGAGCCTATTGGCGCCATACTTTTTACTATTAAGAATGCGCCGCCGGCTCCAACTGATTTTATAAAATCTCGTCGATTAATGTTTTCCTTCATTTTTATCCTCTCCTTAAAACAAATGTATACACGGCATAGCCAAGCGCTCCAATAACTGCTACGAAGAAGATTATCGGAGGTATGATTGGTCCAGGTATTTCGTTTTCGCCAGCCATAGTAGATACTGGCGGAAGTGTTGTTTCAATTACAACGTAGGGGTCATGAGGGCCATGACAATCAATACAAACTTTTGACTCGTGATTATTTACGTGAATTCCATCTAACCATTCTGAGTATTCATCTTCATGACACTGGGAACAAAGTATTGATGTATCTTCAACAGCGGTACCATTGAGGAACCCCAAGGTTGTCTCAGAATCTAAATTATGACACGATACACATGTATCATGGGCAGTCATTGTTGTGTCGTGACATGAACTACAATCAGTATCAGCGTCAACTGGTGGATGAGTTGGCTCTGGGGTATCGTCGTCACCGTCGTCTCCGGTTTCAAGTTCACTTGTTATTGAGTGACAGCTGGAACATGGTAATCCGAGTCCATGGTTCTCTGAAATTGGGTTAGTTCCTTCTGGGCCATGACAAGTTATACAAAGGTCGTTTGGGTCTTCGGTGAGTATATCAAAACTGTCTGGATCGTGACAGCTAGCGCAATCAATACCTTTGTGACTATGTTCAACGCTACCATAATCTGAGGGGTCAATGGAATGTACAATGGAAAAACCCATTGAACAAAGCAATATTATAAGAAGAACTATTACCATGTTCTTTTTGAGCAGATACCTTATTTTCTTGGTACCATTTTGATAAAAATATTTCTTGGTTTTGATCTTCTTGCTAAGGTCTATCATGTTTTATCACTTTTTGGGCAATTACGAAGTTTGTATTAGTTTACCAATTAATGATTATATGAAGATTTGGATTATCCATAACGTTAAGTTTAACTGTTTAAATATGATCAAAATTAAACTATCTTAAGCAATTAGGTTACTTATTGAGTTTGATTGAAGTAGTTGTTCTATTAACCTCATCTTTGTATCCAGCTTACAGTAAACGAACTTGGAGATGGTGTCTTTAGTCAACCAATCAAGCTTGGTCACAACTTCAATCATCCTTTTACTACCAAACACCACATCACTCATCTTCCTAAGCCTCAGACTATTGAACAACACGTCTCCCATCTGAGACCTCCAGCCATCATCAAACTTAGAGAGGGGAACACCGCTGGATATATGCTCAGCAGCCACTTGACCAGCAATCTTACCAATAATCAATCCAGGAGGAATACCTCCACCAACAGTAGGAATAGTATGACCACCTGCATCACCTACCACTATTACGTTTTCTGTGCTGGTTTTCTCTATTGGACCTCCTACTGGAATGTTTCCGGCTTTAACCGCGGTAGGTACCGCGTTTCTTAGTTTTTTCGAGGTTATTGGATGCTTTTTTATGAGGTTTCTCTGGTAATCCCTGATAGTCATACCTTTCTCCATGAAGGGAGCCCTAACTCCTGTGCCAACGTTTGCCACATCCTTTCCCTTGGGTATGATCCATGCATATGTTCCAGGGGCGATATCTTCCCCTAAGTACATGTCTACATACTCTGGGTCATGTTCAACGTTAACCATCTCGTATTGATACCCCACGCCATAATCAATGGGATCAGTGGATATTGGAAGCCCTGCTTCACGGGCAATCAAAGAGTATGCTCCATCAGCCCCAATCACAACATCAGACCTAATATCAAAAACTTCACCACTACTACGAACCCTAACACCATCCTCAAGAAGCTTGATCGCCTGAGTGAAAGGCAATATCTCTGCACCGGCTCTTCCAGCCTCATTAGCAAGATGCTTATCGAATAGTTTGCGTTCCACTACTACGCCCTTGAATTCTACCGGAAACTCGACGTTGTTTGGGAAGACGAAGTTAACATATTTCGTGTGGTTAACGATGCAGTGGCTGGGAGGATTAAACATCGACTCCATATCAGGAACATTTGGAGCAAGCCTTTTCATCTCCTCAAGCGCGGGTAAAAACTCACCACACTTGTCAGGAACCCCAACCTCAAGCTCCCTCTCAATTAACAGTACATTTGCTCCGTTTTCTGCCGCTGCTTTTGCCGCGCTTGACCCAGCTGGTCCTGCGCCTACGACAATGACATCGTATTTTTGATTTTTTTCTGGGTAATTCATTTTGATTTCTCCGGGTTATTGTACTTCTTTTAATTCGATTGAGAGTGTTTCCAAGTTGTTGGAGAAATCATGATTATACTGTTCCAATAACTCGTGAAGAGATTCTTTAGCAGCACAGTCAGGATAATCTTTGAGTATACTACCTGCGAGCAATGCATACTCCTCCATTTTTTCCACTGACTTCTTTAGCGCACCAGTTTCCTCATAGACTCTTCGAATAAACTCTACCTCAAAGTCTTTTGATTCTCCATTATATACGGATAATATTCTTTTCTTGTCCTCTTTATCTATCCTCTTAGAGTTAACAGCGTATAATAAAAGAAGGGATGGATCACCATTCAAAAGATCGTTATTTGGAGAGTTATCGCTACCATTGGGCGTGAACGCATCGATGATATCATCCCTGATCTGATACGCGTTCCCAAAATATTTTCCAAATTGAGCAAGTTTTCTAATATCCTCAGGATTATTCGAACCGGCAATTCCGCCTAGAGCACCTGCAGCCTCAAATAGACTACCACTCTTAAGATAATTCATATGAAGATACTCTTCGATGGACATCATCTTGTGCTTGAACTGGTTTTGAAGAGTTATCCCTTGCACCATTTTCAAAGAAGTCTCTGACAGCCATCCAACTAATTCTGGTTTACCTGTTTTGGAAGCATGAATTAAACCCATGCTAAGTAGAGCGTCTCCAGTGAGAACCGCCTTTTTTACGCCGTGTTCAGTGAAAAGCGATGGCGCGCCTCGCCTGTACATATCTTCATCGATAATGTCATCATGAACAAGAGTAGCGTTATGAATCAACTCCAACGCGAGAAACATGTCTTTTGTATCTCGATAATCCCCTCCAAGCATCTCGGTGCAAAGAATCGCAATCAGTGGTCTGAGTCTTTTTCCACCAGTTGATATAGCATACTTTGTGGTTGTCGATAAGAGCGGGTGAATATAGGAGAGGTCCAATTGTTTTAGGGTCTCATTAATGAACTCCAGCTGATATTTTCTATCTGTTATTGTTAATTTCTGTCCTCTCCTAGCTGATGGAACTCTACCACCCAATACATCACGGCAAATTATTAAAACTAACCCACGGAAAATTCGTTTTATTAATCATATATCTAATTTACACCCAAAATGATCACTAAGGCGCCGAGAATTTTCTCTATTCGATCGACTACAATGATGTTTTTCTCCACTATAGAGACCAGAGTATTGTTGGACGGAAGCTTAGCAAAGGTAAGATACAACTTGCTCCATGGATTCCGATACCCATAACCAGCTATCAATCCACCTAACACAGGTACAAAAAACCTCATGAAGATACTCATGAAGCCACGGAAAATTGGGTTATCTGGTTTACCTATATCTATTAATAGAAATCTTCCATCTGGAAGTATAGTTTTACAGGCTTCAGAGATTGCTCTTGGTTTATCCAATGAATCTCTCAACGCATAAGCCGCCGTAACGAAGCCAATTGATGACTCTCGAATAGGCAATGCCTCAAAAACACCTCTAATATAATGATGATCCAAATCCCTGTTCCTTCTCCGGGCGGTAGTATGCATTTTTGCTAGATAGTCAAGGCAAATTAAGGGACCATCATTGAAACTTGAGATGAGTCTACTATAGTTGCCGGGTCCTGATCCTAGTTCGAGGGCTGTGCCTTGATTATACCCGTTTTTGTGCAGTCCAATGAGGCGGGCTCTATCATCTTGGAACGCAGAGATAACATGATTGACCTTCTCATAGTCATCAATTATCTTCTCAAGAGCATCCTCTACCTCGGTCCAGACAGTCACAGGACATCAACATGCTACATGTTTATGAATTCTTTTAACCCTGACACCCAGATATAAAAGCATGAAACTGGGATCTCTAAAGGTCAGCAAGGACCCGATAATCGTTATGTTCTGCGGAAAAGGGGGCGTAGGAAAAACCACCTGTGCATCGAGTACAGCGATTCACTATGCTATGAATGGTTATAACACCTTGTTGATCTCTACTGATCCCTCACCATCACTCTCGGATATACTTGAACTAAATGTAATGGGGGATATCACTGGCATCCCAGAGGTGGATAACCTAGACGCAGTTGAACTGGACTACTCCAAGGTTCTAGAGATGTGGCTAGAAAAATTCGGCGACGAGGTATACGAGGTAATCTCCTCATTTCTACCAGTTGGACGCGAGATACTGGACTATATCGCGGGGGCACCTGGGATAGATGAGGAGTTTGCACTCAGCTACGTCTATGACTTATACAATGAAGGCGAATACGATGTGATCGTCTGGGACACAGCCCCTGCAGGGGGAACACTGTCTCTTCTACACATACAAGAAACCTTCTATACGCATATGCGGGACGCCGCCAAGCTATACATAAGACTCAAAGAGACCCTTGAGAGCCTGACAGGTCGAGAGAAAAGAGACCCATTAAGGATAATTCGTGAATGGGAAATATTGGCTAAGAATGTGCTGGACATGGTACGGAGCGAGAATACCACTGCGTATCTTGTTACGATTCCTGAGGGTTTAGGTGTAGCTCAGACAGAGAGGATCTGGAGTGATTTTGATAAATTCGGGATCAATGTTGGAGGTATTATTGTGAATCATCTGATACCGAAATCGTCTAGTCTATCTGCGAATTTGTTGATGAAAAGATGGGAGGTTCAAACACAATATATGGATATAATTGAACAGCAGTACTCGGATACCATGCTCGTGAAACTACCTCTCCAAGAATACGAGGTAAAAGGCATCAAGGCATTAAGAGAGATTGAAAAACAGCTATACAGCTAGCTTAGACCAAGATACTTGAGCAGATATTTTACTGCACCAGTTACTCTAATCCCTGCTAGCCCAGGCATCCGTAGTTCACGCTTGGCGAGTATGGTTGATTTCTTCGCTTCATCGATCTCTAGTTTCAATGAATCGTATTTACTCTGCCTCTCAACAGTATCACTTGTGGAGGCAATTATATCGTCAATCCTGTGCATAATGTCCCGAGCCATACTCAACCCATAATTGACCTTCTCGCCATGAGAGACGCTGGTTATCCCAACATCCATCTTCAATTGGTTCAATCGGATCATTGCCTCATAGGTGGTCTCGGCTATCTCGTCCCTTGTCATCCAGTCAGTGTGGTAGCTGAGGTACAGCTTCCAGCTTGGCTGATATAGGGCTTCCTTGTGCTCACGTAAATTATGGTATAGTTTTGTGAACCCGTATTTCTCTGGGTTCTCGTATATGATGCTACCCGGGTCGAGGAAGGGAGCCATAGGGGCTGTGAATGTGAATATTTTCTCGTTGTTATCCATCTTCTTGTACAGGTGTCTCGCGTAGTCAATGCTATCCAAAGCCGATTGACTTGTTTGCCCTGAGAGTCCTACCATGAAATACATGTCTATCTTGGTAGTGTCATGCTCCAAGGCGCTCTTGATAGTGTCCTCCATTTGAGTGGTCGTGTAGGGTTTACCCATGATCTTTCGCACCGCGTCATCATGGCTCTCTGGGCTTATCTCAAGAGTCCAGTTGTCTGCGCTCCCTGAGAGCAGTTTCATCCAATCCAAGGGCACCATATCGAAGACCTCATAGGTAATGGTGTTATCGAGACGTGACTCTTTGATTCCCTCGAGTACCTGTTCAGCCCATTTTCGTCCTCCTTGCCTGAGGTCTCCAATCAGGAAAATTGGAGCCTTGAAGTATTCACTGATTACATTGATCTCTTCAACTAGCTTCTTTGCTGATTTGTGGGCAGGTCCATTCCTGTTGAAGAAGTTATTAAACGCGTAACAGCTTCCGCCACAGGTTATACAGTTATATGCACAGCCCTTGCAGGTTAAAACCGCTGTAAATGGATAATTCATGAAACTCTCATAGGGTAGAGTGCTTTCAAGGTCACGGTGCCTGAGAACAAGTTTGATGACCTCACCGTAATCAATCCACAGTTCATCCATCTCAGTTGGAACAAAAGACATGGGATTGACCCGTTTACGTCCATCTTTTGATCTCCAAGTGAGATTCTCTACTATTTCAGGCTCCTTGCCAGCGAAGATATGGTTCATCAGGTCCAGAAGAGGCTTCTCTGTGGTGTCCCCCCTCAAGATATAATCAATTTGGGGAAAGTGCTCGATTATCTCCTCATGGAAATATGTTGAAGATAATCCGCCCATAAGAATAGGTGCATCGGGGTGATGTTTCTTAACTATCTCTGCTATATCGAGGCTTCCAGCAGCGTTGGCTAGCCAGTGGAGATCAAACCCATATACCTTGGCGTCGAGTCTCTGGAGGAATCGCTCCACATCAAACTTGGGGTCTTTCAGCATCTTTACGGCTATGTTGATTATTCTTGCCTTATACCCATTCTGTTCAAGATATCCCACCATGCTGACAAAGCCAAGAGGATACATCTCAAAGACAGGCGTCGAGGGGACTACATCGCTGATTGGCCCATACATTGCTGGGCGCTCCCTGAAATCATAGACGCTTGGTGCATGTAGTAAAACTAGATCGACGCCGGGCATAGACTCCATACCGTCTCGTATCTATTTTAATCCTATCCATATAGGTTAATTCAACGTTGACAAAATCTCGAAATGTGAAAATTATTAAATGAGTTGTATCCAAGATGATTATTCAGTCGGTCTTTCTAATCTTGGTTATTGGATACAGGACACCAATACACATTATCAAAGTACCTAGCCAGATTAGATTCATCATCGGGAAATAGATAACACTCAAGACAAACTCGTTTGGAATCAAGTTTATTCCTTGAAGTTGGTGAATCATTGATCTATAGACGATCATTGACTGATGCAACACAAGATATACATCGTATCCGGGTGCACGAATAACCGTGGGCCGTGACACTATTCCGTGAGCAGAGTAGAGCATTATATAAACCTCTTTAGTATAGCTTGCGCCGTTTTTGGTTACAGTGACGGGTAGTTTTAACCCGGTGAATTCGGGGGTAAAATCTTGACTAGTGATATCGCTTGCTATTAGCCCGGTAGCCTCGATTATTGTAAACTCACCGAAATCTAGTTCAATATCTCCTAGGTCTAGAGAGCCACGTGGAGTTCCCACTAACTCTCCATAATTTACCTCGTTTGTTGAGCTTATCAGTATCCCCAGTAAGATTATGACTATTCCGAGGTGGAGTAAGCTTCTGCTTATCTGGGTTGTCCTTTTCTTGAGTAGGCTGCGTATTAGGTTGTATGCAACAGAAACCCCTGCTATTACGGTTAACGGAAGACCGAGATTTGCCATCGAATTTCTCGTGGGAAATTCCATTACAACGCCTATGAACCCAAGTGCTATTGCCCCAAATAATGCCGCTGAATATTTCCTCATATCTAGATGCTCAAATAGATGGCACCCTACTAAACCAGCTAAGAAAACCAGAACAAAGGGATATGTCCATTTGTTGAAAAACGTAGCATCAATGCTTACGTCTCCACCTGTTATTCCACTGTTGATTATTGGGAAAACTATTCCCCAGAGGCTGACCACCGCTATCATAGAAATGGCGATAAAAGCCATTGATAACGCAGCATTGTAGACATTGTCGGTCTTTATCTCAAACTCGAAATAACTCCAACCCTTCTTGCTCTTATTACCCAAATAGTATACTATGGTTATCCCCATCAAAACCAAGAGCAAGTATCCGACCGGTGATTTTCCGAAAGCGTGAACCGATACAGCCAGTCCTCCACGGGTTACCGCTGAAGCGAAAATTATCAGGGCGCCTGTTATCATGAGCATAAAGTCCTTGGATGTGCTCTTTTGGCCCGTATGCTTAGAGAGTAAGTGGAAGTAAGCTGTCAATGTTAGCCAAGGGACAAGGGAGGAGGTCTCTACGGGGTCCCACGCCCAGTAACCCCCCCAGCCTAGAACCTCGTACGCCCATAGGGCTCCGAGAGCTATGCCTAGGGTGAGGAAAAGCCATGCTAGCGCCGCCATTCCCCTTGTTAGTCTCTGGTTTGACTCTGATTTATTCAATGTGAATCCTAGGCTGTATAGCGCTAGTGTGTATGCGATGAATACTATTGGGGGGTGTATAAGCATCCACGGGGTCTTTAGAAGGGGGTTCAATCCCATTCCTTCCTCGGGGGTATAAGATAAAGACTCTAGTGGATTTTGTATTATTAGTATAACAACCATAAACAATAGAAAGACATCAAAGAACTGATAGACACTGTAATTTTCCTTTTCTTCACCAAAGGCTAAACGTATTATCAAATATCCTACCGCGAATACAAATGCGAAGAACAGCCAAGAACCAGCGTTACTAGCCCATGATGCGTATAATTTCTCTGACCATCCAAGTGTTGAGCTGCTATATTGAAAGACCTGTTTCAGACGGTAGTTACTTGTGATGAATGAGTATGCGAAGTAAAGGTAATCTAATATAATTAATCCAGCTCCAAAGACAACTACTGGTATCTCGTAATCTAGAAAGGTAGCCTCTTTCTTAGATCGGATGATGTAGATATCGTAAAGCAGTATAAAGCCTGAAAAAATGATCAATATCTCAGCTAGTTCCATGTGCCCTATTCGAAACGATCGCTTTTAAACTTAGGAGTAACCAAAAAAGCACATCATTTTAATTCGATCCTAATTGAGTTATTGTGATAACAAGTGGAATTCAGGGATGATGTATACCTAGGGATAACTGGAATAATTGTTGCATTGGCGGCATACTTCGCGTTATATATTGCGCCAGCCGAAGTAACAATGGGGGAACTGGTCAGGGTATTTTATTTCCACTTACCACCAGCCATAATCTGTTATCTGTCTCTGATAGTCTCTGTTGTAACTGGGCTGATATACATTAGAACCAAGGACTTCAAATATGATGCATTATCAGAGTCAGGAGCCTTACTTGGACTCGTATACGGGTTAATCACATTGATAAGTGGAGCAATCTGGGCAAACGCAACATGGGGAGTATACTGGAACTGGGACCCCAGAGAGACAACAACCTTGATCCTTTGGTTCGCGTATCTAGGCTATTTCTTACTCAGAATGTCCATCGAGAACCCAGAGAGAAGAGCCTCATCAGCAGCAGTCTTCAACATCCTCGCATTCATGACAGTTCCCTTGAGCTATGTCTCGTTCATCCTTTGGCCATCTCTACACCCCAGACTTGGAGGAGATGATGGTGGATTAGGATTGACGGGGACCATGGTTCAAGCTCTGGTGATGAATATTATTGGTGGGGTCTTTGTTTTTGGGTATGTTTTGAAGAAGACATATGATTTGAGGATGAAGCGCGATGAATATAACAGTAAATTAATGGAGGAGATGTAATGCCGAACCAAGTATTCCAAGTATTGGGGCTCTACCTCGTTACGACCATCGTTTATATTGCATGGATCATCAAATCCAATAGAGACCTCGATAAAAAAATCAACAGTTGAAAGAAATGAAGATACAGAACAAACACATCATAATCATCCTCCTGCTGGCTGTAAGCACAGGGCTAGCATACGACAGTATATCCAATTACATGAACCCCTACATACCTGTATCAGACATAGCAGTAAATCAAGCAAGATATGAAGGACGGAGCCTTCAAGTAATCGGGTCTGTAGAGCCGGGCTCGCTCATCAGGTCCGATGATGGTAGCATCAGTTTTACATTAATTGATGAATCGGGTAATTCAGAGGAAGGCGTCAAGGTAACATATCGTGGAGTGCCTCCTCAGAACCTTGAGCAGGAGGGAAATCAGGTCGTTGTTCTAGGCAGTCTCGGTGATGATGGAGAGATTGAGTCATCTCAGCTTCTCGTAAAGTGTCCATCTAAGTATGAGGGAGAAGAACAGCAGGGTTATTCACATGTTTTCTTGGCCGCAATCGGCGTTGCATTACTCGGAGTAGGTTACCTAGTTATAACTATGTTCTACAAAAAGTAAGGTAACAACCATGAGCGAGATTGTGAGGCTAGAAGAAGTTACAAAAAACTTTGGGCATATCAAAGCACTCAGAGGAATAGACCTTAGCTTCACAAAAGGACAGAAAACCAGCTTGCTAGGCCCCAACGGGGCAGGGAAAAGCACCCTTCTCAAGATTATCGCGACTCAGATGGTCCCGTCCTCAGGACAGGTATGGATAATGGGTGATGATGCCCATCAAAACAGGATAGAGGCAAAGAAAAACATCGGAGTAGTTGGTCACAGGAGTTTTCTCTACGACGAATTAACCGTTCTAGAGAATCTCAGGTTCTATGGCGACTTTGTGAATGTCATTGAGCCTGAATATGATAGGGTCTTGGAGGTCACTGATATTGAGCACTGGAGAGACATCAAGACAGGACACCTCTCATATGGATTGAGGAAACGAGCAGACATATCTCGTGCACTACTGGGAAACCCATCGATATTATTGCTGGACGAGTTTTTCGCTGGACTAGATCAGGAAACATCTGTTGCATTAACCGAATATATGCATAAATTGGAAGAGCAGACCATTATCGCAACATCCCACACTCCCGAGTTAATCAACAGCTTCTGTGATAGATCAGTCCTTATTCGAGGAGGTTTGATAGAGAAGGAGGTCCAGCTGAGATGAGTGAAAACACACTGAGCTATGCGTTGAAGCTGGCGCGAAAAGACCTGATAGTAGAGCTCAGGAGACCCCACGAACTATTATCAATAATCGCATTCACATTATCATCCATCATAGTCAGCAGCTTCTCATGGAGAACCATACTAATCCTAGATCCATTAGTAATATCAGCCGCCATGTGGGTAGTAATCTTCTTCGCAAGCATCCTAGTACTAACCACAAGCTTCGCAAGAGAAATCGACAGAGGCACCATAGACGGGCTCAGGAGCCTACCATGTCAACCCTTCGCCGTATTAGCGGGCAAGATGATCTACGGTATGATAACTCTGGTGCTCGTGTTAGTCTCATTGATTTTCTCATCTCTGCTTTTTCTAAACCTTAGCGCCTCACTGATACCGGGTCTCTTACTCATATTCACAATAGGCGCCATAGACTTCGCGTTGATGGGCTCAATGATGTCAGCGGTCCTCATGTACTCTGAGGGAAAAAACCTCCTACTAGCTTTCCTATTCTTCCCAGTCAGCGTACCCATCCTACTACCCGGTATACAGGCAGGCGCCAAGATTCTCGCTGGAGAACCGTTCATGGCTCTGATGCCTGAGATTAGATTATTATTCGCTTTTATGTTGGCAGTAATCGCAGCTTCGATGACCTTATTCCAAGAGATCTTCCTCGAGTGAATCAGACTTTGATTCACTGGATTGGGTTCTGGCTAATAATTCAAGGGCTTTTTCCGTACCCTTTACAATAACTGGGCTCGGTTTATCCCTCATTATCCTGCCTAGGATGATGATGCTTATCTCATATAGTATAAAGAAGGGTATGGTCATTAACAGCATTGAGACTGGTGTAGGGTCTGGGGTAAGTAAAGCAGTTACTATTGTTAAGCCTACAAATAATTCTCTTCTAATATTTCTAAGGTCTTCAACACGGATTAGATCGATTCTTACAAAGAGATAGATGAAGAGAGGAAATGTGTAGAATATACCCGTTCCAAACAATCCAAATGTGATGACCTCGAAGAAGTCTTTCACTGCATAGAATGGCATGACCCTTGCTTGGTCTACAAATCTGTATAGGATTGTGAATGTGGCGGGAACTATTACATAAAAAGCGTAGGCCACGCCAAGTATGAAAAGTAAGATGAATATGAAGACGAAGGTGAATAAGGTTCGTTTTTCTTCTTCATATATTGCGGGTGCTATGAATCCATAGAGTTGTGCTGCGATGTATGGGAGGCATATTACAAAGCTGATTACAACTGAGATTATCATATAGATATAGAAGCTGTCCAGCCAGTTGAAAGCGATAAGACTGACTCCCTCTGGGAGCAAAGTCTCTTGTACAATCTCAATTAGACTGGAGATAAAGGGCTGGTAATCCGTGAACTCCAATCTGTAGATCATAGTGAAGTCCGATGGTAGGCTCATTACTATCATCATGACAACGAGAATCACTACAACGATACGTCTAAGCCTAGAGGATAAATCCTCAAAATGCTCCCAAAAATCTAATTCTATATCCTCAGACATATCAGCACCAGAAGTGGAAAAAACTATTCTTCTGCTTCTTCTTTTGAGGTTGCCTTAACAATGTCTTGAGCGATTTCATTTATGTCTCTTCCTTCAACCTCGATACCTAGCTTTTTAGCAGCCTCAATAATTGCCAATTTTTCCTCATTCTTTTTACGAGTCTTCTCATCTACGTATTTTGCTGGAGAAGTCTGAGCCTTGTTAAATTCTTGAACCGCTTCACCCATTGATCTAGCTAACTCTGGAAGCTTTCTTCCACCGAAGAGGAGCAGAACAATGAATAAGATAAATAATAACTCTGTGTTACCCATCATTTTGTATCATTCTCACTATGGATTTTATCCATATGAATAAAAGGCTATTCTTTAATCTTCCTTTTTTAAAAATAATCACTTGTATTTGGGTCGATTAATCTAGTAATTATTTCACAAATAATGTTCTGAAATCTAGATTTCATTATTTTCATGGATTAAAGTACTCAATACTTTTCTCCTAGCCACTATTGATGCAAAATCAACCCAAAGAATACCCTCTAAAGCTCTAATCCGTTTAATGATATTGTAAAGTTCGCTCTCATTAATAGTGCAAGCAGTAAGAATAAGATCATAGTTCCCCATAGTAAGAAAAACGTTACATATATCATCCATGTTAGAGATATCCTCGATCACTTCAGACTGATCTTTTTCACCAGAAGTTCTTACAAGTAAAACAGCCCTCGAACCCTTTCCTAGTTCCTCGTCCTCGATAATACTCACATACGCTTTGATGATGTTATCGTCTTCCATTTGCCTGATTTTTCTTGAAACCGTTGCTGGACTGATTCCAACTTTTTTTGCTATATCTCGTATAGATGCGCGTCCATCTAGTCTTAAGATTTCTAGGATTCTCATATCAACAGGGTCTTCTGCTGTCAAAGTATATTTCCATGAAGATTATTGGATATATCTCTTTGTAAAACACTATGTACAATTTGTTTAATGTGAGCCTTATTTATGATACAAAACGATAAAAACAGGGCAAAATATGAAACAAGGTTTATATTGGAAAAAGAACAACGTTCAAAGCATTCTGGTGAAGAATTTGTCGGACACAGATCAAGTATCAAGACGTGAATTCGTCAAAATGGCTGGAGCTGCAGTCGGCGGCTTAGCAATAGGGGCTGTAGGTGGCTATTCACTAATGCCATCTAAAGAGACAGTTGTAGAGACCGAGGTTGAAGTTGAGGTTCCTCAGGAAATCCCAGCTCGTCCTTGGGAGTATACAAGACTAGATGTTAATGCAGTAAAAGCAAGGGCATATGAAGCATACTTCCAGAAAGGCTGCGCATATGGAGCCTATGAGGGTGTTATTGGAGAGCTCAAAGAAGTAATTGGTTTCCCTTATACTGTTGTTCCATCGGATATGTCTGTATGGGGCAAGGGAGGCGTTATGGGATGGGGTCTCACCTGTGGAGTAATTAACGGTGGAGCCATGGCAATAAACTTGGTAACCGATGATCTATCATTAGTAACTGAGTTGGTCGGTTGGTATACTGAAGCCGAGCTACCTCAATACTTACCTGCTGTAGCAGTTAAAGTTGAGGGGGAGATACCTACATCGATTAACGGCTCTCCACTGTGTCACGCATCAGTATCAAACTACACTCAAGCAGCGGATTGCCTAGAGAATGATCCAATAAGAGCAGAACGTTGTGGTAGGATGGTAGCAGACACAGCCGGGAAAATCGCTGAGATGCTGAATGCATTGGCTGATGGCACATTTACGCCGGAGTTCCAGGTACCACAGTCAGCAGTTGACTGTCTAGCTTGTCACGGTGCAGATGGTCCAGTGAACAACGTCTTTACAAAGATGGATTGTACGCCTTGTCACGGCGACCCCCACGCATAATTTAACCAAAAAAATTTTTTCTTTTTTTAATTTAAAAATGTAGAATAGGATTAATGATGGAAAATGTGTTCTATGAACACTTCTATCGGGTTAGTGATCAAAGCTGGCCATAGACCAAAGATTATCGCTAATGCGCCTAGAGCTAACAATGTTACAGCCATCTCCATTGGCACAGCCTTTACTTCTCTGAGTTTATCCGGTAGTTTTCCATAGTAGATAGCCCAAATAGCCCTGAACTCATAGCCAAGGGTGATCAATGTAGCTAGGCTTCCAGCTAGAATCGCTGTGATAAGCTCCAGTGATCCTGTCTCGAACCCTCTCACAAAAGCTCCGCTCAGTAAGATGAACTTGGATTTGAATCCAACTGCCGGTGGCACACCTCCAATGGTCAAGAAACCAGCGAGGGTAGCCAAGATTACTACTGGTAGTTTTTCCGCTAGTCCACCCATCTCTGTCATATCTCGGGTCTCTGTCCTGTATAGGAGTGCTCCTGATACAAGGAAGAGTAGTCCGATGGCTAATCCGTGGCTGATACTGTATGAGATTGCTCCCAGTACACCGTATGCAGCATATGTGAACACACCCAGTACACAGTAGTTCATCTGGCTCATGCTCAGATACGCTACAAGTCGCTTGGTGTCCTTCTGGACCAACGCCATTACCCCTGCGTAGAGGATAGTAAGTAACGCCCATAACATGAACCACTTGCTCACACCCATCAAAACGGGTTGGAAGGGTGGAAGCAGTCTCGACATGGAGTATGTGCTCAGCATTACCGAGGTGGCCCCAAGAACTGCGCTAACAGGAGCTGGTGACTCACTGTATGTTCCCGGCATCCATCCATGGAAACCGAGGGCACCTATCTTTACGAGAAGACCTATGGTGATCATTATTCCTACCCAGAATGCTCCTGGGTGATCTGCGATGTGCAATAGGTCGGCTATCTCGAAGCTTCCGACGTTCCAGTAGACTCCCAAGATTCCGACTAGGAATGCTCCTCCACCGATATGTGTCCAGATAAAGTAGACCATCGAGTTGTTCTTCCTGTCACCATATCCAAATAGGAAGACCAGTAACCATGAGAAGACTAAAGCCAACTCGAAGAACATGAAGAATTGTATCAAGTTAGTCGCTAACATACAGCCAGCTACGCTTGCACCATATAGTAGGAAGAAGGTGTAGAATCTTGCATACTGCTCATTGCTTTCCTCAACATCATCTTCCTTTAACCGCCTCTCCATGTATGGTATGCTGAACAAGGTGGCTCCTGCAAACACGAATACATATGTAAATAGCATCGGTACGCTAAGTCCGTCACCCATAAACCCAAAGTTGAGGTTAACAGGCGCAGAGACCCAGCTATATTCCTCCATCAGAGTCTCATGTTGAACAGTAGTGAAAAGGCTGGCTAATCCTATGGTCATTCCTACGAATACAGCTAGCACTAGCCAGCTTGTCTTCTTTCCCATGTTTCTACCAAGTACGTAAACGATTGGTGCTGCTACGAAGGCTGCCGCGATTATCAAAGTTAGTATATTTGTCATTTTATTCACCTCACGCTAGTATCCCAGCGATTACCTCCATTAATGGGTCCAGTATTGGCCTCGGGTATATCCCCAGTATTATCGAGATTAAGCATAACAGAAGCATGGGCACTGTCATGTATGGGCTAGCCTCCTCCACATCCTTGAGATGCTCGGGTAGGGGCCCATAGAATATGCGCCTCATGGTCCACATTGTATATCCTACTGTTAGCGCGGTTGATAGTATTCCAACAAGCGCCATTATGAGTTCAGTGGATATTGCTCCAACTCCGGGTCCAAATGAGCCCATGAAAATACTGAGCTTACTAGGATAACCTACGGTTGGCGGGATTCCACCTATGCTCATTGCTCCGATGAAGAATGCAAGGGCTGAGATGGGCATCCTGTCTGCTAATCCTCCTAGTTTACGGATATCCCTGTACCCGGTCTGGTGCATAATAGCCCCAACGCTAAGGAAGAGAGCAGCCTTTCCCAATCCGTGACTCACATAATGCATCATTGAACCAGTTACACCTAGTGTGCCTGCGCTGGCTAATCCGATGAATAGGTAGCCCATCTGGCTCATGCTGCTATATGCTAGCAGTCGTTTGATGTCGGTCTGGGCTAATACCATCATACCTCCATAGATCATGGTTCCCAAGCCCCATAGAAGCATCAAAGTGAAGTTTGAGTCAATTACGCCCTTGACTGGGAGTAGCATTCTTACTATTGCGTATGCTGCTAACCCGATCATTGCGGGGCTTAGTAGTGCGCTGATTGGTGTGGGTGCCTCTGCGTGGGCAAAGGGTAGCCAGATATGCAGCCCAAACATTGCCATCTTTACAGTTAGACCCAGCATCATGCAGACTACTACGAATCCAGCGTACGGCATACCGGTGAGGCTTGCCAGCGCCGATATCTCAAAGCTTCCTGTTAATGCGTAGGCGGCTAGGGCTCCGGTTACGAATACTACTGCGCCAACGATGGACCAGAGTAGGTACATCATTGCTATCTTTTCTTTTTCACCCGAACCATAGGAGTTGATGAGTGCCCAAGATGGGATGATCATTAACTCGAAGAAGAAGTAGAACTCGAACAGGTTTGTGCTGAGGACTACTCCTAGCATGCTTGTGATGTACATCAGGTACAATGCGTTGTATGTTGCGTGTGCTCGGTTGTTTTCCTGATGGTGATACTGTTCATGGATGCTGTGATCCATGTAAGAGTACGAGTAGATCATTATTATGGTACCAAGCACGGCTACTGTTAGTGCGATAGGCAGGCTCAGGCTGTCAGCGTAGAGCCCGAAACGTATCCCGGGTAGCCAGTCGAAGTACTCGCCAATTGGGTTCTCTGCAACGCTTCCCAGATTGCTTGCTAAGTATGCTGTACTGAATAGTAATGGGATCATTGCTACCCAGCTTACCTTTTTCCCTAGTTTTCTTCCAGCGAAGTAGACGATAGGCATGAATAATGCTGGCATCAGTGCTGCTAACCAAAGTGTTCCCATCATCTTAGATACCTCCTATGGTTATCATGCCCAGAATCAATACCAGTAGCAAGAACACGATGTAAGCGATGTTTATGCTCAGTAGACCTGTCTGGGATTTCCTGAATTCCTGGTAAAAGGCTATAATTGTCGCTGGTATGCCTCTGTTGATTAGTCCAAAGACGAGTCCCTCTTCTACTATATCGTATGTTGAGTCGCTTATTGATTGGGAGACATTGGCTACTACGTCGCTTAATGGTATCAGTACCTTGGATTCAAACGTATTATAGATCCCAAACCCTAGGTTGATGACTCCATCAACGAATACCTTGTAGAAGATGGCGTTCATATACCACCGGTTCCAGAGGAATTTGTGGATTGACTGCCTGAAACTGCTGGCTTGCACCCACTCCCATGAATCCCATTTTCTGACCCAATAGAAGTTGTATCCAATGAATCCACCAACTGCGAGAGCAACTGCGCTAAGCCCTGCTCCAATGAGTTTGGTAGTTCCACTGATATGTGGAACATGCAGATGCTCGGCTATATTGTGGGGCAGCAGATGCTCAACTGTGTAGTGCATCTGGTGCTCGATGAATATCTCTGGGTTCAGTCCCTCGTTGAATAGTCCTGCGAAGCCAAGTATTCCTGTCAAACAGAAGAGAGCCACCAGTATCGCTATTGGTGCCCACATTATCGTTGGGGCGTCGTGTATATGGTGTCCATGATGCTCGAAGTCTTGAATATATTCGCTTTCCTCATGGTGGAATGTATTGCTGATGTATCTGATGCTGTAAGCAAAGGTCATTGCAGCGCTAATCACTCCAACAGTAAGCAAGGCATACGCCAATGGGGTTCCTGCAACAAGAGCAGCTAAGAAAACCGCATCCTTGCTCCAGAAACCACTGAATATAGGCACACCAGACAGGCTCAAGGTTGCGAACACCATAAGCCAATATGTTTTGGGCATATGTTTCTTGAGCCCACCCATATTGAATGTATAAATGCTATGTATGGCGTGGATTACCGACCCGGCTCCAAGGAACAAGGCTGCCTTGAACATGGCGTGGCTAGCAAGGTGATAAACACCAGCAGTAAGCCCTGCGATGTATGCTTCCTCAGATAAGCCGCTCAAACCTAGTCCAAGCATCATATAACCGATCTGACTGACTGTTGAGTACGCAAGTATCTTCTTGAGTTCAACAGACACGATGGCTTGGCTCGCCGCCAAGAAACATGTAAACGCGCCTACCAAGGCTATTGCTATGAAGTAAATCTGTGCTTCCTTGAGGTGTAACGCCCAAGTGCCCACATAGAATACTGGGCTCATTCTGGCAACGAGATATACTCCTGCTTTGACCATGGTGGCTGCGTGAATAAGGGCTGAGACGCTTGTAGGTCCAGCCATAGCTTCAGGAAGCCATTCATGCAATGGGAACTGGGCTGATTTTCCTATTGGTCCACCAAGGAACAGCACAGCCATGATACCGATAAGTCCAGGTACTTGAGCCATATTACTCAGCCAAGTCTCGCTGTGCTGGATGAGGTCTACATAGTTGAAAGTACCTGCATAGTGATAGAGGATGAACAAGGCTGCCAAGATGAATACGTCTCCAACTCCGGTTACCACGAAGGCTTTCATACCAGCGTGGCTCGGCGGATACATCTCTGTTGGAGGCGGTCCACCCAGCCATCGTTCCTTTGCATCCCTGTAATAATACCCGATCAAGCCATAGCTACAGACGCCTACGCCCTCCCAACCTATCATTGTCATTAGTAGGTTGTTTGAGAGGACCAGTAGCAACATGTTTCCCATAAAGTACAGGAATAGGAACCAGTATCTTGTTAGACACTCATCACCATGCATGTAGCTTGTAGAGTATACTAATATGAGGAAGCTGATGAAGGCTACCACGTTTGCGATTATTATGCTCAGTGGGTCCACCAGTACCCCAAACTCCACAGGAGTTCCATTGGGTAGAGTCATCCATGTAATTAGCTGGATATCGCCCGGGGAGTGATGATTAAACAAGTATGGGATCATTGAAACGGCTGCCAAGACGGATGATAACCCGAATGCAACTGCGCCATAGTCTCTTACCTTGTTATTTATCTTGCCAAGTACTGGCATCATTAGTGCTCCAAAGATGGGTAACATCCATGCTAGGAATGGCCCCGGATAATGCATTATAGTCTCAATTACGCTCATTATAGAACAGCTCCTATGTAGTTTGCAAGTCCCTTAAGCAGGGTACTTGACGCTTCTGACGCGAAGCCCATTATTGGATCCGGGAAGAACCCGAGAACAATAACGATTATCGCCATGATAACTGTAACACCCAGCATCAAAACTGGGGCCTCTTTCGCTGTAACTCCCTCAACAGGTTCCCCGCTGATGAGAACCATTACGACTCTAAGATAATATGCCATACTCAGCGCACTGTTCAGCACACCGAATATCGCGAGAATCCCAAGCCCTGCACCGATGGATGAGCTGAACAAGATGAACTTACTTATGAAGCCACTTGTTCCAGGCACTCCACCGAGACCCAGGAACGCCACTATCACAGTGAGGGTAGTGTATGGCATCATCCTGCCTACGCCCCTCAGGTCATTGATGTCTCGTGTTCCTGTCTCGTGCACGATGCTCCCTACAGAGAGGAAAGCCATGCCCTTCATCATTGAATGGTTAAACACGTGGAGGAAGGTTCCCAGAAGCCCATATGTGAGACCAGTGGATACTCCGATTAGCATGTAGCCTACTTGTGCTATGCTTGAGTACGCCAGCAATCGCTTGAGGTCGTCCTGCCTTAACGCCATCACGTTTCCAACGGTCATTGTGACCAATGCGAGAGCCGCTATTGGTACCTTGAAGAGCTCTGGTTCAAACACGACGTATAGTAGTCGTATCATGGCGTAGAGCCCTGTCTCGATTACTATACCTGAAAGCAATGCGCTGATTGGGCTTGGTGCCTCAGGGTGCGCATCTGGGAGCCATGTGTGCAGTGGGACAATCGCGGATTTTACCCCGAATCCTATAATTAGAGTTGCAAATAGGACTATTGTCCAGCCTGTTAATGGGTTTCCCCTAATGCTTGAGGCTAATAAAGCAAAGTTCAGTGTTCCCGCTAAGCCATAGAGTAGCGCCATGCTTAGGAGCAGGAATGCTCCTGCTGTTGCGCTCATCACTAGGTATTTGAATCCAGCCTCTATTGGTCCCCAGTTCTGTTTGAGGAATGAAACCAATACGTAGCTTGATAGACCCATTAGTTCCCAGAATACGAATAGGGTGAATAGGTCTCCAGCTAGCACGATACCGAACATGCCGGATATCATGAAGGTTACTAATGTGTAGAATTCTGTTACCCTTGTCTCATGCTCCATGTAGCTAATTGAGTAGATGGCTACTAGTAATCCTAAGAAAGCTATTCCAAACGCCATATAGACGCCAAGCATGTCTACCTCAAAGCAGCCGCTTAGAGGTGGAGCCTGCCCCCAAGAGTATAGTAATAGCACTCCATTTGGGGTACTTTTTACCATGTTATATAGCTGATAGACCCCGATGAGGCTGGCTAGGGATATGAGCAAGAACCAAGCATCTTTTAGTTTGGCGCTTGTTCGCTCTGAGAGTATTCCAATGAATGGTGTGGCTACTGCTCCCAGTAGACTTATTATCATGGGTAGCGGGAGTTGGAGCCCTTGTGTAAATACTTCTTGTCCTACCATTTCAATCGCCTCAGTTTTCTAATGTCGAAAGTCTTGTAATGCTTAAACACATTCAGCGCGAGGGCTAGACCAACGGCGATGACTGTGCCGTCAAGCACCAGCGCCATCATTACAATGGACTGCGGTAATGGGTCAATCATACCCATACCCTGTGTTGAGAGGGCTACGAAGAACAGGTTAGCGGCATTGAATAATATCTCAATACCGATAAGCAGTCTTACCAAGTCTCTCTTGATTGTTAAAGCTACTAGTCCAAATACAAATAGCAGCACGGTGGTTACAATGAAAAGGGATATTGGGTACATTATTCATCATTCCTCCTTATTTTTAGCATTGCTATACAGCAGATTACCGCTGCTAGCACGACAAATGACTGTGATACAAGATCGAGTCCTCTATTTTGCCAGAGGAACTGACTTACTGCCGTAGTGATATCATCATAAGTTACAGGCATAATAGATAGGGTCTCTAGAGCTGATGATGCATATTCTTGGAATGGGAATTGAATTTCTCTTGTCAAAACTATTCCAATTAGTGCGATCACGGATAACATACTGAGCCCAAGTTGGACTTTCTTGTTCATCCATGGAAGCGTGTCATCGTCGAACTCTACGTCTCCTCCTGTTGTCAACATGACAGTGATAACAAAGAACACCACCACTGCTCCAGCGAATATCGCTAGCTGGAACAAGGCAACAGTGGGAGCACCCATCATGTAGTAGGCAACCCCCAAGGTTACGTTAGTTGATAGAAGCGCGAGTACCGCGAAAATGATGTTACGGCTGGAGACAGCTAATAATGCGCTGACTACCACCAGTGATAATACAAATAATATCTCAATCATACGTCTTTCACCTTCCTGTATTTCATCTCTTTATCAGTAAGATACGCCTCTGTCCTCCGCTTCATCCTTGGAACAAGGTCCTTGATTTCTGGGACCTCGCTGAGACGCTCAGGAGAATACTTCAGTTCACTCCTGTCTTTCACCGCAAGCTCAACAACATCTGTAAACGTGAGTGCCTGTTTAGGACAGAACTCCACACAATAGCCGCAGAAGCTACAAGTATTGTAGTCAATACTCGGGTAAGTCTTCTCGTGACCCTCGGCTTCAACCATCTCGATGGAAGCACAGGGACATACTCGCGCGCAGATGCTGCAACTGATGCAGCGCTCAAAGTGGAATTGATGCCTTCCACGGAACCTCTCCTTAAACATTAGACGCTCAGTGGGGTAAGCAACTGTCTGGCTATTTCGTAGAATATATGGAGCTACGATGCCTATGGGTTTTAATAGTCTCTTTATCCAGCTCATTAGTAAATCCCCCATAATTTCATCGCCAAGACAATGAATAGGTTCAGTAGCGCGATTGGTGTCAAATAGTTCCATCCTATCTTTAGCATCTGATCCATTCTTGGACGCGAGAATACACATCTCAATAGTACTATGAATACAACCAAGACAACGAACTTGGCGAGAAGCCAGAAGATATGGCTA
>Ga0272442_10000212_pt1 | contig 97489 bp, 72 predicted proteins | sample SSMForm2O_FD_200262 | JGI IMG/M metagenome (GOLD analysis project Ga0272442, IMG submission 200262) | Marine sediment archaeal communities from Little Sippewissett salt marsh, Falmouth, MA, United States - SSM-Form-2O | ecosystem: Environmental > Aquatic > Marine > Wetlands > Sediment ...
TGTTATAATGATCAGGGTGGCAATGAGCGTGTTTCGCATGAGCGGGAACGGTTGGGATGCAAGGTTTCAAAAAGGGGTTCTAGCAATGGCCCGTAAGGCCGGGCGTTCGAAGACGGGGCCGGCCGATGCACCAGGTGCTGCGGATATGTGCAGTCCGGGCCCTATGTTCGTAATGCGAACCGTAGATAGTTTTTTTTTGCACGCCGCTATGAAGACAAAGATTATAAATCTGGGCGTATTTGTCAATACTAATTCGACGGCAGAGCGCAACCCGCGCTTCGCATGAGCATCCTGATCGTTTGAGCGGATCTTTTTTCATTGCTATTCGACAGTTGTTTTTTTATAGTCGGGTTGCCCTGACGCTGGTATGCCGGTCGTGACGGGGCTGGTGCCGGGTTTCCTGCACAACCGGGGCGGATACTGCCGGGATATGTCCTGCACCCGTATCTCCTGCGGCGGCACAGACCCGGCGGGAACGGATCACAGTGCATGCACGGAGACTATACACGATGAAATATCCCTGGATCGACATTCACGGCAGCACACGTGCCGAATTGAAGAGGCGCTACCAGCTGAGTGCGGTGCAGCTGAAGCATCCTTTCCCGCAGCGTCCCTGGCGCCTTTTAGGGCTGCTGAAATTCGACGGCGACGTCTATGCTTCCGCGCTGTTTGCGCGCGCGCTGTTTCTCAGAACGCTGTTTCCCGGAACGGTGGCGCGTTCGCTGCTGCTGTGCCCCCGGATGGAGTACAATTTTCCTGTCTTTTCGAATGAAACGATTGTTGTCGGCGGCAAGGTTGTGTTTCTTGTCGATGTGCAGCAGGTTTTCCCCTCTCGCACGCGTTTGACGGGAGCCCTTTTCGACGATCTTCAGGTAATCCGTTTGCGCTATGAGGACCTGCTCTATGAGACGGTTCCAGTCAGGGGGGAGATAGCGCGCGGCTTTTCGCCCGCTGCCGTGTATGTCAAGCTTTCCAAAGACCGGTACGGGCGGGCTGCAGAACTGCTGCAGCAGTATCTGTTGAGGTATCTTGACGCGCTTGACGCGGCCCGGCCTGCGGAAGGCGAGCAGGCCGCCGTGGCCCGGCAGGCCTTTGATGATTACGCCGACCTGGTAATCGAGCATGATCCGGCCATGCGTTTTTTGAGGCGCATGTTCGGCAATGCGGGCGCCCGTGAGCGGGCATATGACATGTTTTTTGGCAAGTAGCCACAGGCCTGCATCCGCCCGGTCAGCAGATAATCATGGCACGCGGGCACGCCAACGGTTTTTGTCCCTATTTCAGGCTGCTCACCGGGAGTGCCGGTGCCGGCTGAACATGCCCCATGCGTCGTTCGGGGAACCCGTTACGGATCATCTCTGATGGTTTCTGGCCACCTTTCAGATCAATACGCCGGGAAGCGCATCGCCGTTGCATGCCATGAGCTGATCTGTTCTGGCGGCCTGCTGCGCTTTGAGCGTTTCGGCCGGGTCGTCAGCAGCTGGGGCGCTGAAGTGTGCTTCGTTGTTTTTGCGCCAACTCCCCGCTTTTTTTTCAGGACGCAGTTCGAGGTCCTTGGCATCGCCGATGCAGGCAGGCGTTTATGGGACATGACCATGGTGCCGGGCGCAGGGTTTCCCTCGGCAACGGTCAAGCGAATGCGTATACTGCAAAATCCGGCTTTCGGCACACGGGTGCAGCATATCCTGAACTCCCCGGCCCTGGCGCATAAGTTCATGGCTCTCAACCGCATCATACGTCCCCATGTCGTTGTGTTCAATAACCGGCATTGGAGCCACTGCGACACAAGCTCCTTCGAGGCCGTCCAATGTGCGGTTGTCGAGGGCGCGGTCGATGTACACAGGCTGGGGGAACGATCGAACAGGAACACTACGGAGCGCAGAGACACGTTTGTCATAGGTGGGCTGGCCAACAAGAATCCCGGCCCGCTGATCGAGGCGGTCAGAGGGCTTCCCTCCCGGTATGTGCTCAGGCTTTTTGGTGATCCGCGTGAGGCATGCTCCCTGGGAGGTGACCTGCTGAGATGCGGCCGGCTGGAATGTGCCGGCCTGCTGGATGATGACGCCTTGCCGGCCTATTACGGCGGACTTGACTGCGTCGTCCAGACGGAAAGGTTCGCCGGATGGTCGAATCTGGCCGCAGAGGCGCTCGCCTGCGGCCTGCCGTTGATCTGTACGCGCCACGGGACATGCGCATTTGCCGAGCATGGCCGGACCGCGCTTGTCGTGGAACCGGAAAGCGGGGCCATCAGATCGGCGCTGGAGCGTGTCTTCACTGACAGTAGTTTTGCGTGTACAGTGGCCGCCCGGGGGCGCGCGCGAATCGAATCGTTCACCTGGGAGCGCTATGCCCGGGAGCTGCTGGCCGTCTGTGATGTGTCCGGCCCGGGAGCCGGGGGCGTAAGCGATGAGCACAGCGCCCACTAGTCAGCGTGGCAGTGGCCGATTTTCGGGATGCGGGCAGAGGTCCGTCCTGTCAGCGCACATAAAGGCAGGCACGCGGGGACCCCCCGTTTTTGACGCCCTTGCTGCCACTGCAGGCCTGGAAGTTTTGTGCGCCGGCACGAAAAGGGGAACTTTTCAGCCATGCAGTTCGTAGTAGCCAGCAGAGCGGAAATATGGTGCTCTGCGTGCCGAGAGTGTTTGAACGGGAGTCGCGAAGTGGATATTGTCATCATAACGCGTTACAATGAGAGATAGATTTAACCGATGGTGTACATAGTGCTATAATGACTCACCAGGAGATTGCCGTATGCGACGAAAAGTGTTGGCCGGTATTCGTGGAGTGATACTTAACTGTCTTGCGTGCGCCGTGTGCATATCCGGAGGACTTCTTCCGGCAGGCGCACAGGATCTGGCCGCGGAGTATACACAGGCGACAACCATTGGGTCTGCGCCCGCTGCAGTAACCGTCGCCTGCGTTATAAGTGCTGCGATAGCATCTTCTTCGGCCGAGGGAACCGGCACCATAGAACTGCCGGATGCGGATTGCGACGGGCTGCCCGACAAGGCCTGCCCGGAATGCTTGCCGCCCCTTGTGGCGGATAACTGCCGCACGGTTCCAAATGGCCCCGATCTTGGCACGTGTACAGCCGGAGGGCCCGGATTTCTCGGTGAACCCTGCAGCGCAGATGCCGGCTGCGGCGCGGATGGTGTGTGCAGCATTGCGCAGGAGGATTCCGACGATGACGGTTTTGGCGATGCCTGCGACTACTGCAGCGGCAGCGGTGCCTATGATACGGACAGCGACGGCCTGTGCGACGGCGAGGACAACTGCCCCACGGCTCAGAATCCCGGCCAGGAAGACGCCGACAGCGACGGGCTTGGAGATGTCTGCGGCGGGGCGATCGACCGTGTAGCGCCGGTGGGCTCCTTCAGCGGTACCTGGTATGAGATCGGCCGCCAGGTCGGCCGTGCTTTTTCCGATAACATCATTCAGTTCGGCCAACTGTTTCAGATGATCCTGGGCGATTTCGGTCCTGCGGGCTGGACAGCGCAGGATTACTACAACGCAACAGAGGACCTGATCCCGCAGAGCGTCAAGGACCACATGGCCGGCATGGCCGCGGGGCTCGCAGAGGTCAGGCCCATAAGCCCTGCAATCGCCTGGGAGCTCGTGCTTGCGCAGAACATGGCGGTCGATCTGCTCAACATGGAGAGCAACATGTCCCCTGTGCCGGATCCGCCGGCGGTGATGATTTTGCGCGGGCTGCGCGGCTGCACCGGGTTTGCCGTATCATCGGCTGCAGGCACATTCCTGTGCCACAACACGGATGCGCAGGGCATCCCCGGCGTCAATACGTCCGTTGCGATGTACTGGCACCCATCAAACGGTGATTATTCCTATCTTACCTTCGACCCGCCGGGATGGGCTGACGTGGCATTCGGGCTCAATGAAAAGGGCATAGGCGCTACGGTCAATGCCGGCAGCCCGAATACCGACGCGGTTATAGGATATTATTATACTTTCATGGTGAGGTACGCCATGGAACATGCCGCAACTCTTGACGAGGCGGTGGCGGTCTTTGAAGACGTGTTCGTCCAGGGAGAAAATTTCGGGCCTACCGGAGCGCTTATTCATATTGTTGATTTCAACACCGGCGAGATGGCAAAAATACAGCTGCGCTCGGAGGAGATTGAGGTTACCTACGGTCAGGAACGTGTGCACGGAGTTTTCAGTATAGCCTCGGCAAATCACTACGTTGGTGACTTCAATCCTGATCCGTCCTATTATTACGAGTCTTCATGGATGCGCTATGCGCGCCTGCTGGACCTGCTCGGTGATGCGTCGGTCGCGTTTGACCTTGAGGGCTGCTGGTCGATCCTGCGTGATACCCATGACGGCACGCCTGAGGACGACGGCCTTGCTGATACGAACACTATTTCACGCCAGGGTCCCTTTGGCGGCGCTTCAACCGCTTTCGGCACCATATTTACCCGGACCGGCATGTACTATGCCCTCGGGCGGCCCGATGCCTATTTCGTGCAGTATCCGGACGCGCAGTTTCTCTCCGGGGTGTGCAGCCTGACCGTCAGGCACAAGTCGATCCGTTCGCAGAAGCTGACCAGGCCCAGGAAGTGCGTGCTGCGTATCAGCGGGCAGGGCCTGGACATTTACGGCCGGATAGATCTGGGACCGTTGACCTGGCGCAGGGCGTCTTTCAACAGGAAGAAAAACAGGTTGAAACTCCAGGTCATCATACCGGCAGGTCTTGAGCCGGGGACCATTCCGATCAGTATCGGCGGCTGCATTGGCTGGGTCGTCATAGAGTGAAGCGTCCGGGCGGAGACGCGCTTGGGAGCATTGGTGCGTGCATTAAAAAAGGGCGGCCTTAACGGGCCGCCCTTTTTGTTTTTCGGTGACGGTGCTATTCGACTATGATCGTACCATGCAGAGCGGGGAGGTCCGTTTTTACGGCAGCGCTGCTGCGCGGGCCGCGCATGAGTTCATAGTTATAGGTTCCCTTGTCGATAAAACACAGGCTCGCCACGGCGCCCTGCGGGATTCGGTTGGAAACAAAGGAGCCTTCCTCGTTCACGACAAAATTCGTGGGGTTTTTGCAGGCGATCGTTACGGCCTTGCCCCTGAACTGGATTTCTGCCAGGCTTTGCGAATGGTTCATCCAGATGACCGTGGTCCCCGACTTGACCATGACGAGCTTGGGATTAAGGCCGGTCATTTTGTCGATGCGGATGACCTGGTGCCCCTTGATTTTTTGCGTGGGGTCCACCTTGGCATCGGTTTGAGCCTGCGCGCTGCATACCGCAAGCAGCATCAGGCATACGCATACTGCGGTAGCCGTTGTTAGATGTTTCATGGATGCCCTCCTTCTGTTGTGTCATATATGGTTACATTATAGGCAGGCGGGTGCATTAATGCAAGTGTTTTAGGGCCGAATCCGCGCCTTTTTCATGCCGGGGCTTTTTCGGCATGTTCCGGTAAAAAAATGCCTGCCGACGGCAGGGGCTTTGCGCTGTCGCGGTACAGGGGAGCCGGTTAATCTGTTGTAATTCCCTGCTCACCTTCAAAATAAGCTGAGCAGACAGTTGTATGTATGGCGGTTGGTTTCTAAATATGCTAAAGCAAACACAACCATACAACTATAGGGGAGGAGACAATGAAAGCAGTAAAAATTTTCAAGGGCACTGTTTTTCTGTTTTGCTTCGTTTCTGCTCTTGCCTGGGCAGAGACGCCGGGGGGCAGCCGGATCGTCGCTGATCAGGACCGGAAAGAAATAAAAATTATCAGGCTGCATGCCTTTGGCGGCATATCTCCCGCTGAAGCGGTTATCAAGCCCGGCACAACAGTGGTATGGGTCAATGATTCCCGGGTGCCGCTCGAGCTTCAGTTTCAGGGCACGCAGGTTACCCTGGCCTGTAAAAGCCCCGTTCATTTTGTCGTGAACGCGGAAGGTTCCTTTGTTTCCGACCGCATTCCTGAAGATTCGGTGGCAAGCCTGTGCTTTGTTGAAAAGGGGGAGTTTCCCTATGTGCTGCACAATGCAGGGGGAACACCTTATCCTTCCCGCACCGACATCAAGGAATTTCGGGGTACAATAATCGTGCAGTAAGACCCCGGAAAGGCTACCGTCAGCGGGGAAGAAAAAAGAGCATACAGGGTATGTGCAGGGGTGACCGGCGGGTCGCCCCTGCTGATTGACACTACCGGTTCGGAAATCCCGTGCCGGCAAGCGGTTTCATTTGCTCCTCAAGCGAACGGGTGCTCGCCTTTTGCAGGGTCTGCACAATATCGGGCCGCTCTTTCTGAATCTGGCCCAGTTTGTCCATAATAACCGAATTAATGGCCTTGAGCAGGTGATAGGGGTTCAGCGAGCAGGGCAGGGTTTCCGTGACGAGCTTATTGAGATAGAGCGACGTTTCCTGCCCGACAAGGGCGGAACTGAGCAGGAGCAGGAAATCCTTGTAATCCTGGGCCCGGGTAAAATGGCGGTTCCACCAGGTGCTGTAGCTGCCGACAGCCGCGGGGCCGCGTTTGCCGTTTCGCAGGGCCTCGGTCACGGCGCCGGCCGCTTTCAGGCCGCACATCATGGAACCCGTGCACTCGGCCTCGACAGTCCATCCAGCATCGCCGGCAATCAGCACATTGTCCATGACGGGCGTGGCAACAGGCGCCCAGATATTGGCCACATGGGCCTGCGTGCGCCGTATGACGGGCCGGGTAAACCAGGACGAGAAGGGGCTGTCCATGATAAGGCGGTCAAGTTCGTCCTTGTACCTGAGCTCCGGGTGCGAAGGTCCGCCGCAGTAGACCCAGAACTCTTCCTCTTCATAGGGGCTCGGCTCGATCCAGGCCATGACCGGATAGCCCGACTTTTTGTGAAAAAGCATGGGGTAGTTGATTGCTTCGGGATGCGGCAGATTAAGCCCCGTCATATAGCAGCTTATACCCTGCAGGGTGCCGTAAAACCGGCGGCCCCGGTTGAGGCCGAGTTGCTGCACGATGCGCGAATTGATGCCGTCGGCGGCAATAATATAGGGCGCCTCAAGCTCAAGCCCCTCTGCGGTTCTGATCCGGGAGGTTTCACTGCCCCTGAGCAGCGCCGTCACATTTGCGCCGGAAAGCACCGTTACGCCCGCCCTGCCCGCGTCGGCAAGCAGGCTCGTGAGCAGATGGTGCTTACTGTAGGTGACCGAGAGACGACCCTTCGGCCCCTTCTGCTGATTGGCTTTATAGCTGCCGAGCTTTATGCAGTGCTTATTGTCTGACGTATACAGATGCCAGGCATAAAAATTCCGGTACGGGCCGTCATAGGGTACGGTAAAGCCTGTCACGGGAAATACCAGCCGCCGCTGTTCTTCACTGAAGAACATGCGCTCGCCGAAATAGTAATCATCCTCAATGGCGAACATGGTGGCGCAGGAACGGTTGATATCCGCTATGCTTTGCTTGCGCTCCAGCAGCGCAACCGACAGGCCGCTTTCTCCGGCGGCTTTGGCCGCCATGAGTCCGGCCGGCCCTGCACCGACAATGATGAGATCATATGTTTTCGCCATGTCCTGCTCCTTTGCTATGTGGTTATTGATTGTTGCATACCGTGCGCTCTGCTCAAGGATACAAAAGGAACCTATCCATTGTCGTGGAGTCGGGCCTTTCGGGCTCCGGCCGAAAGGCCCGGCCGGGCTCTTTGAGCCCGGTTGTTTACCGGGGCGGCATAATTTAGCAATCAATACCGCATGAGCGTGTTGCCCCGCCTTGCAGGCGGGGAGCATCTCTTCCGCCATTGATTACTAAATAAAAAACTGCGGGGTTTCGGCAGTGCCGCAATGCTGCCGGTGCCGGCTCTATGCTGCAGCGCGAGGGCGCTGCCTGCGCCGCCGGCGAACCCTTTAGTTTATACGCAGATTTGCCGGCAATATTCAACAGTATTTATCAGCCGCACCGTTGCGGGCGGGAGCGGGCGGAGGGCTCTGGGGGGGAAAATATATCGTTTTTTCAAATAGTTTTAAAATAAAATTATTTTATGATAAAAATACTTGCAATTGCCGTTGCTCCATACTAAAATTGATTTTAACGATGCACCTTTCCGCCACGTACCCCATCGCCTGATCCGGCATACATAACGGCTGTTGTGCCAGCGTTATGTGAAGGACCGCGTACAGGAGAAACGATGCAAAACTTTGCCAGGTTCATTGTTCGCCAGCGCGTCGCTATTTTGGCGCTTCTTGCACTGGTGACCGTTTTTTTTCTGTACCAGTGCAGCCGTCTTACCGTCAAGACCGACTTCAACGACCTTCTTCCCCAGAGACATCCCTTTATAAAAGTGCATAACATGATCCGGGGGATCTTCGGCGGCGCCAACCAGGTCATCATCATGGTGCAGGTGCGCGACGGTGATATCTTTAACTCGAAGACGCTTGAGAAAATTAAGTGGATCACGCAGGAGGCGGAGAAGATTCCCGGCGTCGATCCCTATAAAATCCGTTCTATTGCCTCCTCCAAGCTCAAGGATTTTCAGTTCAGTTCGGGCTCTATGTCCATCACCCCCCTTATGTTCCCCGATGTGCCGAAAGACGACACCGGGCTCCAGGATCTGAAGGACAAAATCTACAGCAATCCCCGCTATTATGGTCAGTACGTATCCTATGACAGCAAGAAATCGCTGATCATGGTGGATTTTTTCGAAGAGGATGTCGACTATGACCGGATATTTCTGGAGCTGAGCCGCATCAGGCAGGAGACCGAGGACGATAATCATATCATCAATATAGCCGGCGAGCCCATGCACCTTGGGTATATCAATTTCTATTCCGCTCAGGTGCTGCGCGTGATCGGTTTTACGGTGCTGGCCATCAGCATCATGCTTTATATTTACTACCGGTCAAAGCGGGCGGTTCTCGTGCCCCTGCTGTCGGCGTCGGCAAGCGCGGTCTGGGGCCTGGGCTTTATGTCCCTGATCGGGTTTTCTCTTGATCCCCTCATTCTTGTTCTGCCCTTTCTTATAGCGCTTATGACAGCCCGGCACTCGATACAACTGGTGGCCCGCTATATGGAGGAATTCGATAAAACCCGGAATATACGCCAGGCGGCGGAATATATTATCGAGACCATGTTCGTGCCGGGGTTCGCCGGCATACTCACCGATGCCATCGGCATCGGCCTTATCGCCCTTGCCGCCATTCCCATACTGGTCAATATGTCCATCGTCTGCATCTTCTGGTTTGTCGCCACCATCATCATGTCGCTTATTATAACGCCCCTCATTCTTTCCTGCATTCCCGCCACCGAGGGGTTTATTCGGCTGGCTCAGAGGCAGCGAAATAATTCGAAGGCTGATTACCGGCTGCGGTTGCTGGCCCTGCTCGGCCGGTGGATCCCCGGCCGGGGCAAATGGTTTGTGCTGACCGGCGCGGTCGTGGTGACGTCGGTGGGGCTGTTTTATGCCAGCCAGCTTCAGGTAGGTGATTTTTTCCCGGGGTCATCCATTCTGTGGCCCTTTCACCGGTACAACAAGGACGCCTTCAGGATTACCACCAGTATTCCGCTTTTAAACCCCCTGTATATTATCGTTGAGGGCAATGAGGGCGGCTATATTTCCCAGGGGCCCACCCTGCGCGAGATCAACCGGTTTCAGCGCTATCTTGCCACGCATGACCGGGTCATGTTCACCTATTCCATCGTCAACAGCCTGCCCGGCTTTCTCATGTCGTCAAACGAGGATGACCCGCGCTGGTGCCATCTGCCGCGCGAGGACCGGGTGCTGAGCTTCATCTGCCGCAGGCTGCTCTATGCCGGCGCGCCCGGTACCTGGGACCGGTATGTGGATATGCAGGACAAGTACGGCAATATCGTGGTCTACTGCCGCGATAAAATGCCCGTAACCGTGGCAAGCATTGTCGAGCATATAGAAAAGTATCTTGAGCATACACCGGGCCCGCCGGGCGGCAACTATCTCCTGGCGGGCGGGGCTGTAGGGGTACAGGCGGCCGTTCGCGACGTTATCGCCGAGTCGCAGACCCTGAACCTGGTTCTTGCCCTTGGCGCCGTGTTTCTGCTGTGCACCCTGAGCTTCAGATCCGTTGCCGCGGGCCTGCTGTGTACCATACCGCTGGCCATTTCAAATGTGCTGACCTTCGCCCTCATGGGCGCCTATCATATCGGCCTGACGGTCAATACCTTTCCCGTGTCGTCAATCGGCATCGGCCTTGGGGTTGATTATGGTATTTACTTTATCGGCAGGCTTCTCGAGGAGCGCGACAGGGGCTGCGATCTTACAACAGCGGTCGCCAATGCCCTGACCACAAACGGCCGCTCGATTATTCAAATTGCAACAACCCTCACGATCGGGCTGGGTCTGTGGTTGTTTTCGCCCCTGAAGTTTCAGGCGGAAATGGGCGTGTTGCTGGCGATCCTGCTCTTGCTGAATATGCTGGGGGCGTTGCTCCTGATTCCGGCCATGCTTTGTATTTTCAAACCGAAATTTGCCATGGCGAGACAAGGTCGGTCAGCATGATGCAGGCGGCAGTCATTGCTCTCCGTACCGCAACTGTGGAGAACCTGTCAAAAAGGGGGTAGGGGTTATGAAAAAAACGCATGTGGCTGTTTTGCTGCTCGGTGCTATCTGCGCGGCATATTGTGCCCTGCCCGGCGGCAGCTCTGCCGCGATTATGCTGTTTGAAGATAAGCTGCGGGTCAAGGGATCGATATATGAATTCGGCATGTACATGACGAGGCTCACGTCGGAAGACAAGCACTACCGCAACACCAGGATAGGCCTGATGAGGACCAAGGGCACGCTGGAGCTTCTCTACAATGCCTACGAGCAGGCAGATACCAATATCAACCTGTTCGGGTTTTTTCAGTGGTGGCATGAGACCGTGCCCGATTTTGATGGTGCGGTTCACCGGTCCATGACCTCGCGGGCGCGGCGTCACTACGAGGGGCCTTATGAGCGGTGCGACGACTGGATAAATGAGCTGTATGTCGATATGTATTCCGGGCCGTGGAATATCCGCATAGGCAAGCAGATTGTTTTCTGGAGCGAGGTCGAGATGGTGCGCACCATCGACCGGATCAACCCTCTTGACCTGCGCTATACCACGCCGGGCATCGACCCGTGGGATGAAATGAAGCTCGGCCTGTGGATGCTGCGGGTTTTTTACGTCTCCGATCTTCCCGGCCAGCTTGTGTTTGAAGGCATCTGGACACCTGATTTCCAGAGGGTCCGCACCCCCCTCGAGGGAACGTCCCTCGGGAGCAACCCGAGTCCTCCGGTTGTGTTTGGCCCGCGAGCAGGAAAAATCCGTGCCTATGGCCAGAATGCCGCTACCGACGCCATGTTCCGCAGGGATGCGCCGAATATCTCGCTGCACAATACGACCTTTGCCTTCAGAATACGGGGCACATCGGAATTGGCCGTCGGCTACCTGCTCGACTGGACACTCAGCTGGTATCACGGCATGAACACGACGCCCGTTGCCAAGCGCGGCAACCTCGGCGCTATCACGTCGTCGGATCCCAATACCCTGAACGGCTATTTGACTACTCTTGCCCTGAACCGTGTATACGGCAATCCGGTCCTGCCTTCACTGACAAATAAAAGATTCTGGGAGTATAAATATTTCGACGCTATCGGCGCAAGCGGCCAGGCATTTATTCCCTGGCTGAAGGGCGTGCTGCGCGGCGAGGTGTCCTATGAAATAGGCGTTCCCCACAACAAGGCCCTTCCGAAAAGTGTCGATAAAACCCCTTCATACGCAAAGGGCATCACCGGCACGACCGAGCGCGACCAAGTGAATGTGGGCATTACCTTTGACCGGCCCATTCGGTGGCAGTGGCTGCAGAACCAGGCCTGGCTTGCCTCAAGCGGTATTATCAACACCACCATCGGCTGGTTTGCCCAGAGGCGCCTGGGCGACATTACGCGTATCCGAAAAACCTTCGGCTATAATGACCGGAGCCAGTATAACTATACCCTCACCATACGGGGGAATGTATGGCATAGCGAATTTTTCCCCACACTGCGCTTTCTCTACAATACCAGGCAATGGGGCTATGGCGTGGCGGCAATCCGCTATCAGCCGGGCAAGCATATGCGCTATGAGACGGGCTATCTCTGGTTTTTCGCAAAAGATCGCTGGGATTCACCGGAGGCATACTGCAGGGACAAGGATTTTGTCTATTTCAGGATAGGGTATGAATTTTAAGACAAAGGAGAAGATCATGATACAACGCGCAGCCCTAGTGCCGTGCCTGCTCATCGCAGCGCTTTGTTGCAGCCTGCCATGTTGGGCATCAGAGGTTACATTCCCGATATCGTCGTATGAGGGGGCCGAGCTGGCCAAAGTGCGCGAGTGGGAAAAGACTTGGGTCGGAAAGAAGGTAACCACGGAGAATGTGGGCCAGGTGAAGGACTTTCTCCATGAGGCCGTGTATATGGCCATGAAGGAGCCCGCCGTTTTCGGGACGCAATCCATCTGGTTCGACATCGTGCCGTACCGGCCCTATGAACTGTCACCGGGGCTCATTGCTGCCACAAAGAAGTATGCCCCCGGTGCCAAACTTGATGCGAATGAAAGCCTTGTCGGCTATGGTGATGTTGCCGGCTATCCCTTTCCCCAGCCTAAAACGGGCTCTGAAATGGTCTGGAATTTTGATTCCAATACCCGCGGAGATGCAAACCATCTGTTTCACGTCGGCACGGTTGTCGATTGCCGGACCAGGCATGAGCGCGAGGCCGGACACCTTCGCTGGGAGCTGTCCTGGGTCGGGCGCTATGATATTGCGCCCATGCCCAAAATCCCCGATGCTGACAATCGCCGGGGTATCGCCAAATCCTTTTTTGCCCGCCACACAGCGCCGGTCGACTTTGTCGACACCACCATGCTGGAACTGCGCTACAAGGATAATCGTGAAGAGGATCTCTGGGTGTATACGGCCATGTTCCGGCGCATACGGCGCTATGCAACCAGCCAGCGAACCGACACGATCGACGGCACCGACATGATTTATGACGATCAGGAGGGCTGGTATACCCACCCCACACGCAACACCTATACCGCCAAAGGCCGGGCCGATTTGCTGGTGGCCCGGCACCAGGACCCGAAGAATGTGCAGCGCGATACCGGCCAGGGCTTCTGGAACGGACTGCAGCGCGAGCGGGTGAACCTCTGGGTGGTTGAAGCCATTAACAAAGACCCAAGCTATATATACAGTAAACAGATCTGGTATCTTGATCCCGAAACCTGGCAGATGAATTTCAAGGTCATGTACAACCGGCAGGGGCAGCTCTGGAAACTGTATGAAATAACCTATAACGAAGCGCCGTCAACTGTGGGCTGCAAGGTGTCGATGCCCAGTTCCGAGCATATTGTCGATTTTATCCGCCACCACGGCAGCCCGGGCAACCGGGAAATCAAGGGTGTCGGCATCGATATACCGCTCAAGCAGTTCACCACGCGGGCGCTGCAGGAGCACACGTATTAAAAGAGCCGCATTTTTGAGACGGGGATGATGCGATGATGCACCGGAAAATGCCGCACATATCAGCACTTGTATGCCTGCTCCTGCTTGGTTGCGGGGGCTGCGGCAAGTTTGACCGCTCGAAGATTAAAATGCCCAAGTTTCATTTCGCCACCACGTCGAACGTGCAGGGCATTGCCTATCGTGACCCTGCGCATATATGGATAAGCGGCGATTACGGCGCGATTCTTTTCAGCGGCGACGGCGGCACGACCTGGACCACCCAGGACAGCGGCGTCAACGACGAGCTGCTGAGCACCATCCGTTTCGTCAATGATAAAGAGGGCTGGGCAGCGGGGGTTGGCGGCACCATTGTGCATACTCGTGACGGCGGCGCAACATGGCACCGGCAGAAAACCGGCACGGAAAGGTATCTGCTTGACATGTTTTTCCTGGACACCAGGCACGGCTGGGCCGTCGGCGAATACGGTACGATACTGTACACGCTGGATGGCGGCGCAACATGGATCCCGTCAGGAACGGGTGAAGACAAGATGTACAACGGCGTTTATTTTGCCGACAGCACAACGGGATGGATCGTCGGAGAGTTCGGCACCATTATGATCTCACGCGACGGCGGCATGACCTGGCAGGAGCAGCCCTGCGAAGACCTGGAGGTGGAGGGGGCTGACGAAGACTGGGAGAAGCCCAAGCCGGCGCTCTACAGCATATCGTTTGCCGACAGGCTCCGGGGCTGGATCGTCGGGATGGACGGCGTTATTCTGAACTCGGCCGACGGCGGCATGACCTGGAACAAGGTGGCGGCTTCCGGCACCGACAAACCCCTGTACTCGCTGGTGGTACAAGGTCAGAAAGGCTGGGCGGTGGGCAATAAGGGTGTCTATATCACCAGCACAGACGGCGGCATGACCTGGACTGAAAAGCGCGATGCCATAAAAACAAAATTCTGGCTCAGGAACATGGTGTTCTGCGACGACAGAAACGGCATCATCGGTGGCGCCCGTGGCACCATCGTGCGTACAAGCGACGGCGGCGCGACCTGGGACATCATCTCCGGGTTCCGCTACGACATGGAGGAGTTCGGCCTGGCTGATTTTTGATTGCGCCCCAGCAGGGCGTTGAAAAAGTCATGTTCAACAGCCTGCCAGGCAGCAGCTGTAGGGCGGGTTGTGTAAGTCGACGAAGACGGGGCGCGGTGCGCACCCTATATACTGTTACACGCAGGGAAGACCATGGCGGCAAAGTTTGATCTCATCGTAGTGGGCGGCGGGACGGCAGGGCTTGAAGCGGCGAAAACGGCGGCGGAAAACGGGCTGAAGGTCGCGCTTCTGGAACGCAAGACTCATCCTGCAAATATACAGCGTTCCTGCGCCCAGATGTTTCTGATGAACATGGATTCGTTTTACAACGAGTGGATGTATTTTTCAAAGGAGCAGAAGAAGTGGATATTTCCGGTCAATAATTTTACCGTGAACTACAACGGGGGATACCGCAATTTTTACGCCTGCCATTTCATCTCTCCCAATGCCGCTGACCGTATCGAAATCGGCGACTATGAACTCAACGCATCAGAAAGCGGCAGGCCCGCTGTTGTCTTCGATAAGGGCATCCTGCTTGACGGCCTGTACGAAGAAGGCAGGCTCGCGGGCGTGCAGTATTTTCTTGAAAGAAATGTCACGCATTGCAGCACCGTTCCGGGCGGCGTTCAGGTGAAGACCGCGGAAGGCGACGTATTGACCGGTACATTCTGCATCGCTGCCGACGGCATAAACTCGCGCCTGGCAAAGATCACGGGCCTGAACAAGGAGCGCCTCTTCATCAATACCCGCAAATCGATAAGCCATTATGTGACCGGCGTCGAGTTCGAGCGATCCGAGGCCATATTCCTCGGGATCAGCTGGGACCGCGCGAAGCTCGGGCCCGTTCCGTTCTGCCTGCTTCCGAGCGTTTATCGCGATGATGAATACTGGCTGTTTGTGACGGGAGATGAGCAGTTCGAGTTTCTCGCTAGGCGCAGCAATTTTAAAAAATGGTTTCCGCGGCTCGAGATAACGCATACGCGTGCCAATGTCGTCAACAACTGGAGCCCGGCCCGAGAGCCTTTCAAGGACAATGTCGTTTTTGTCGGCGACAGCTGCTGGTTTTCCGAAGCGGAGAATTCAGGCGCCCTGCTTTCCGGCCACAAGGCTGCCATGGCCGTGTGCGAGGCCCTGCACCGGGGCATGCCCGGCCGCGAGGGCATTGCTGGCTATCTGGCCTGGTGGCAGCAGAACTGGACGGAGACCCATGACTATCGGGACTTCCTCTGCTATCCGCTTTTCAACCGCATGTTCACTGAAGACGAGTACAATTATCTTCACCATATTGTAACGCAAAAGCTTCCCTGGACGGTGAATCCGTTCAAGCTGTACAGCCGGCTCATGGCCGGCCTGAAGCCGCACCTGGCGCAAATCCAGCAGGAGCGCCCCCGGCTTGCGCGCAAGATCGCCATGTTCCGGCCTGAGCTGGTGTTGCAGCTCGTAAAGCCGGCGGCGCGGATGGGATTTCCGAACAGATAGCGACAGAGTGGCAGGTGCCGGTCCTGGCTCGCGGATATGCTGAAACGTTACGGATGTGAACACAGGCAACCGGCGGGTCTTACAGCCCTTGGGGTTTAAAAAGCAGCTATGGCCAGATACGATCTCATCGTAGTGGGCGGCGGTACGGCAGGGCTTGAAGCGGCGAAAACCGCGGCGCAGGGCGGCCTGCGCGTTGCCCTCGTGGAGCGCAAGAGCGATCCGGCTCTTGTTCAGCGGGCCTGTGCTCAGATGTTTTTGATGAACATGGACTCTTTTTACAATGAGCGCATGTATTTTTCGCAGGAACAGAAGCGGTGGGTATTTCCCGTCAGCAATTTTTCCGTCGGCTACACCGGCGGCTACCGTACGTTTTACGCCTGCCACTTTATCGCTCCCAACGCCCGGGACCGCATCGAAATCGGCGACTATGAGGCCAATGCCTCGGATGCGGGCACCGCGGCCGTCGTTTTTAACAAGGGTGCTCTGCTGGAGGGGCTGTATACAGAAGGCGCAAAGGCCGGGGTCACCTATTACCTTGAGCGAAATGTGACGTTTGTCTCCCCCATGTCAGGAGGGGTGCAGGTTAAAACCGCCGAGGGAGACACCCTCCGGGGCACCTACTGCATCGCGGCCGACGGCATCAACTCGCGCCTTGCGCGCATCACGGGGCTTAACCGGCAGCGGCGGTTTTTATTTACTTCGGGATCGGTGAGCTACTATGTCGCGGGCGTAGAGTTTGAGCGGTCGGAAATGATCTGCATGGGCAATGCCTATGATCATACGGGCGGTCTCGGGTCCGTTCATTTTTGCATGCTCCCCAGCGTGTACCGCGCGGATGAGTACTGGCTCTATATCGGCGGAGATGAAAAGCTCGAATATTTTACTAAAAAAAGCGCCTTCAGCCACTGGTTTAAAAAAACAGAGGTGACCCATAAGCGCTGCGCGGTCATAAATGCCTGGAGCCCGGCTCGTGAGCCATTCAAAGATAACATACTTTTCGCGGGCGACAGCTGCTGGTTTGCCGAGGCGGAAAACACCGGCGCGCTTATGGCGGGCCACCGGGCGGCCAGTTCCGTGTGCGAGGCCCTTCACCGGGGGCAAACCGGCCGTGATGGCGTTATGAATTACCTCGCATGGTGGCGGAAAAACTGGCCGGAAACACATGACTACCGTGACTTTCTCTGCTACGCGGTTTTTTTCCGTATTTTCAACGAGGAGGAACTCAACTATCTGCACAGCGTCATCACGCAGAAACTGTGTTGGTCGCTGAATCCGTTCAACCTGTACGGGCATATAACACGCGGGGTGCAGCCGCATCTCGAACGGATCAAAAAAGATCGGCCCGGGCTTGCCCGGAAGCTTGCGGCCTTTACGCCGCAGGAGGCAGAGGCGCTCATGCGGCCGGCAACCCGGGTGGGATTTCCTGCATATTAGAGGTGGGCATGGATAAAAAAATCCTTGTTTATATGGCGCTTTTAAGGGATTTCGGCCGCATCTATACGCAGAGAATTTTAAGCGGCGCTATGGACCGCAAAACCGATCTCAAGCTGTCGCAGGTAAAGGCCATGTACGCCTTTCGGGATGCTGACAGCCTTTCAGCCAATGAGCTTGCGCACCTGGTGGGCACCAAGTTGTGCACGGCGACGGTTTTGTGCGACAGCCTGGAGCGGGAAGGGATCGTGACCAGGGAGCGGGATCCTGCTGACCGGCGCAAGGTCATGGTGACGCTGACGCCCAAGGGTAAAAAGTTTAGAAAGGATTTTCTGGCGCACAGGCACCGCATTGCACGTAAGATTTTTTCCCATATCAGCAGCGCTGATCAGATCAGGCTGCAGAAGGCCCTGGCGACGGTATGCGAAATACTGCAGCAGGCCTTTGTCGAGGAGAAGAAGGGCGGTGGCCGGCTGAAAAAAAGCAGCCCTCGTAATGCTGGAAAGCCTGCCGCGAAAAGCAGAAAAACCGCACCTTAATCGGTAGCAGCAAAGGGGTAGAGCGATGGCGAATATATTTGATGTCGTAATTGTCGGGGCAGGGCCTGCGGGCCTTATGGCGGCGCGGACTCTGGGCCAGGCAGGCGTAAAAGTTGCTTTGCTTGAACGCAAAAAAGACATTCCGAAAATCCACCGCTCCTGCGGCGGCGTTCTCAACCTTAATGAGCCGACCTTCGATCAGGTGGTAACCTTTGACGAAGATCGGCATCTCATCTCCTGTGAAACCCTGAACTTTACCATAGACTATGACGGTCCGTTTCAGGACGTGTACGGATTTTGCATCTACGCGCCCGGCGGCGGGAGGCTCGAGTTCGGCAATTTCGCCGAATTACGCAAAAACCCTCATAAAAACCGGAAGGGCGCGTCGGTGAGTAAGGAGCAGTTGCTCCGTGGCCTGCTCGAGGAATCGGAAAAAAGCGGCGTGGCGGTTTTCCCCAATACCAATGTCTGCGGGGTGAGGGCAACCTCGGCGGGCGCTGCTGTGGAGTGTGAGGACGGCGCGAGCTATGAGGGCCGGTTCGTTATTGCCGCAGACGGCCTCAACTCGCGCACGGCCCGGGTGCTGGGCATGAACAAGGCGCGGGATTTTTACGGCACCTCGCGTGATACCTCCTATTCAATCCGGGGAACGGCATGCCCCGACGCCGACGGCTTTCTTTTCATGATCACCCCCCGCTCCATTTTTTCCATGATCCCCGTGGCGGAAAAAAATTGCTACCATATATATGCTTCGACGACCAAGCGCAACGAAGATATTCCGGCCTTGCTGCGCTATTTTGTAAACGAGGACCCTACCTTTTCCCCGTGGTACAGAAACTCCGAAATTCTTGAGCACCGTACGGCCTGCGTCCTAAGCCTGATGAGCCCTATGGAACTGCCGTTCAAGGACAATGTTTTGTTTGTCGGCGATGCCTGCTGGCGCCGCGAAATGAGCAATGTGGGTTCTTTGTGCTCGGCATATAAGGCCGCAACGGTCATGGCGGGCGCGCTGTCCGCGGGCAAAACCGGCGGAGAAGGCCTTGGGGAATATTTCGACTGGTACGGGAAGCACTACTTCGAGCCCTTCGGACGGCGCAAGCAGAGCGGGCGGGATTTTACCAAGTATCTTACGCCGGATGATCTCGACTATCTGGTGTCACTTCCTGCCGAGCGGTTTTCGCAGACCCTGGATATTTTCAAGGTGGTCAGATGGATCGGCGGCACCTATGCTGATCTGATGACGCGGATCTATGAGGAGCGGCCCGATACCATGGATCGCATGATGGAACTTCGCAATAATATGGATGATGACCTGCAGCTGCAGATCAAGGCGGGGTTCAAAATTATTTAAAGCCGGCACCGGGCCTGCTGCGCCCCGAAAAAACGCCGGAAAACGGGAGAGTGCACATGCCGAAATTCTATGATGTTCTTGTTGTCGGCGCCGGGCCCGCGGGCCTTCTTGCAGCGCTGGCAGCCGCCAGAACCGGCATGCGCGTGGGCCTTCTCGAGCGCAAAGAAGACCCGGGTCGCATTGAGCGGCTCTGCGGCCAGACCCTGGTGTCGGCCAATGACTACTATTTTGATGACCTGGTCATGGCATCACCGGAACGTGGCTGCATCAGCTTTCCCCATAACGGCTTGTCGTTTGCCTATGACGGACCTCTGAAGAATCTCTATGGCTGGCATATCTATACGCCCGACGGCGGCAGGATGGCCTTTGGCATTCCCTCTGAAACCCGCACCGGGGGCGAGGCGGGAGTGGTAGGATATGCCTATGACAAGGAGGCCCTGCTCCGCGGGCTGCTTGCGGAGGTTCGCCGGACCGGCGTTGACGTGCATGGGGGTGTTGACGTTGAGCGGATTGAAATGCTGCCGTCTTCAGTAAAAGCCTTCGGTGGCGGCACAGCCTACGAGGGATCATATATCATTGCCGCCGACGGCACCAACTCGCGCATGGCCCGAGCAGCGGGCATGAACGAGGGGCGCACGTTCTATTGCTACCTGCTTGCAAAGGGCTTCAGGATGCGCGGCCTCAAGGTGCCTGAGCCCGATATTCTCATTTCCAGCATCACTTATACAACGGCGGCGCCCGGCTTCATGTTCATTTTCCCCCGGCCGCAGGAAGGCGAGCACATGGTAACCTTCCTGGCTTTGGAGCCTACTGCGGACCTTGCCGCGGTGGCAGCATCGTTCATGCGGGAAAGCCCGTATGTTTCTTCCTGGTTTTCAGGAGCCGAACAGCTCGAACAGCTTGCCTCGGCCCAGTATATTTATTCGCCCGTGGTTGAGCCCTGCCGGGGCCGCATGCTGCTGGCAGGCGATGCCGGCTCCTGCCAGGAGCTTGAAAACAGCGGCGCCATGATTTGCGGGTGGCGGGCAGGCCTTGCCGCGGCAGCGGCGGTAAAGGAGGAGAGGGCAGACATCGCCCCGCGGGCTTTGTCTGGTTACATGCGCTGGTGGAAGAGAACCTATGTCGAGCAGTGCCCCCATGATGTCTACCTCATGAATTTTGCGCTGCCGTATGTACTTGATGCCGAGGAGGATCTGAACTTTCTGTTCAGCCTTATACGGGAGCCGATGGCGCCATGCTGGAACCCCTATGCCGCCATCGGCCATATCGGCGGCCTTATACAGAAACTTGCGCCCGAGATACAGGCCCGACGGCCCGAGCTTTTGCACAAGCTCGGGCGCATGCAGCTTCCCATGACCGAGGTGCTGGCCCGGGCGACAAAGGCCTGCGGCCCGGTGGGGGATTTGTTGTGAGCAAGGACAGCCAAGACAGGGGTCTTGCGATAACGATTTTTGAAATGGCTGCCAGTTACAACACGGTCATTCTGAGGAGCCGGAGGCGACGAAGAATCCCCTGTTTGATTGCTAAGAGGGCCAATGGCCATTCGTCCCTGTGATATTCCGTAGATCCTTCGCTTCGTTCAGGATGACGGCAAAATGTACGGGCAAAACAATTCGACTGTGCGACGATACATGGGCACGTGGCGTCGCTGTAGTTACCCATCAACCTTAGAATAGGGAGAAACAGCAGTGAAAGAAAAGTATGATGTGATCGTGGCAGGTGCGGGCCCGGCAGGGCTGCTGGCGGCAAAAGCCCTCGCGCAGAACGGTTTTGACGTGGCGGTGCTGGAGCGCAAGGCGGATATGAGCGCTGTTACGCGCGCCTGCGGCCAGTCGCTCCTGCCGCCCAATGAATATTTTTTCGGGGATCTCTTCCATTATAATGCCCGCGACGGGCGTTTCTGTTTCCCCCTGCTGGGGCTTTCATTTCCCTATACCGGGCCGGTGAAGAGCCTGCAGGCCTGGCATATGTTCTCCCCCGGCATGAACAGCATGCAGTTCGGAGGAGCTCAGGATGCGCCCATCGCCCTGTCCTATGACAAGGCGACCATGCTTGCCTGCCTGCTTGAGGAGGTGAAAGGCAACCAGGTTGACCTGCTTGCAGGCACTGAATGCACGGGGCTGCAGCCCGCGCCGGGCGGCATTGTCGTCGAGACCGCTTCGGGGCCCAGCATGTGCACCTACCTGATTGCCGCCGATGGTGTTAATTCGCGTATTGTGGAGCAGCTCGGCTATAATAATAACCGTCGCCATATCGCCAATCTTTATGCCAAGTCTTTCTTTATTCAGGGATTCAACTCGCCCCATGGCCAGTCCATTGTGACGGCAGTCGCTTTTCTTGAAGGCAAGCCCGTCTATCTTTTCCTGCTGCCCCGGCCTGCGGGAGATGCCTGGAACCTGCTTGTCCTGACCCTTGAAGGCTCGGTTGATGTGCAGTCAGCCTATGAAACGCTTGTGAAAGACAGCCGCTATGCCGTCTGGTTTAAAGACAGCCGGGTGGTGCAGGAGACCGCAGCGGTTGAAGGGATTTATTCTCCCATTATAAAGCCCTTCAGAAATAATGTTCTTATCGTCGGCGATGCTGGCGGCTGCCAGGAGCTTGAATGCCTTGGCGCCATGATTTCGGGCTGGCGTGGCGGCTGCGCCGTGGCAGCGGCCCTGAAGGAGCAGGAGCTCGGGGTGCCCCCCCGGGCTATAGCAGAGTATGAGGACTGGTGGCTTAATACGTATATAAAGCAGTATGACTATCAGGACTATCTGTCTGTCTTCGGGCTTGCCTATACCATGGCAAATGCTGAAGTGATCGATTACGTTTTCGGGCTCATGGGCGAAACCGCCTTTCCGCCCACGTTCAACCCCTATACGGCGGTTGGCCTCCTCGGGGCTCGGCTCCAGGGGCTTATGCCGAGAATTATGGCTGAGCGGCCCGATATCCTGCAGCAGCTGGCAGGCACCATGGGGCAGTTTCCCTCGGATATTATGGCCGGGACGCTCAAGGAATAAGCGCGGGCATGCGTATGAAGCAGCCACACAAAGCACGTTATGCCGCCGCAACAGACAGGCGCATTTTTGCGGCATATAATGAAATTTCAAAGAGCATAAATCCTGCGCAGCTTCTGAAGGTTTCTCTGACCAGCTCGCAGATAAAAGTGCTCAGTACTTTTTTCGATCATGACGTTTTTACCATGACCGAGTTGAGCAGGGTAAACGGCGTGTCCGTATCCACCATGACAAGCATGGTTGACCGACTGATCCAGGGAGGGCTGCTGGAGCGGCAGCGCGACGACGCGGACCGCAGAATTGTTCTCGTAGGCCTGAGCGCCGCGGGTAAAAAGATGCTCGATCACCTGACAAAGGTGCGCAGGAGGGAGCTTGAAAAATTCCTTGTTAAACTAACCCCTGGTGAGGTGCGGGAGTTTCGGGACTCCATTGAAACAGTTGCCAGGTATCTGGCGCAGGCGAAGAAAACCAGGTAGCGCAGACAGGTTGACATCATGGCTCTTTTTTCAATTGTTTTATAATTTAACAGAGGAGCACAGTGCTATGGCTGCGAAAAAAAAGGTTATCAGTGTACGATCAATTTTTTACACGGCGGTTTCCCTGGTCTGGATTTTCGGCCTCTCGGCCATCGGGCACATTATTATGGTGCTGATTGAGAAGTACAACCCGGCGATCAAGTATGATTTTGCCATAGGATGCGTGATAGTGGGGATCATGGCCCTGTACTCTACGCGCTTTATGAAGTCGGACGGCTGGCAAAGTTTTATTGGATGCCTTGCCGGTCTGTCGCTCTGGTTTGCCTTTGAGTACAGCCTCATGTACGGCGGCCATGATATGGGCGTCACCTATACCTGGAACGGCAGCTACCCCGAGTACCGCGTTATGAAGTGGACCTATATGCTGCTCGTCATGGTGTTTCTGTATCTTTTGTTTCAGGAAAGCGTGCGGTGCAACTTTATCTTTTTTCTCCGGCGAAAGCTGCGGCTTATGCGCGGCGCCGTTGCCACGGGCAAGATCGACAATTACGGCCCCCGAACATTTTTTGAATATATCATGGTCACCTGGACATTTTACGTTCTCCTTATGATCGGCTATGACGAGGCCCTGTTCGGTGCCTATTCCTGGTTTATTTACCTGCTGTTTTTCGCCTCCTTTTCTGTTTTCTTTTATCTCACATATAAACTGCTCAGCTATGACCGCTTCGGCGCAAATTTGCGCTATGCCATACCCACCGTTACAATCCTGTGGAGTGATGTTGAGATACTTGCCAAGTGGGGCATGCTGAAGGAGCCGTGGGTGCATATCAACTGGCCCATTATGTCGGTGATTATCGCCGGGTTCCTGATATCGACATATTTTATCGTAAAGGATCTGCGCGGTCGCAACCAGGGTATGGCCGAGTCAAAAGATATTCATTAACCATTATGTATGAAGGAGATTGTCATGAGACATGCCTCTATGCTTCTTCTGTGCCTGATTATACTGGCACTGGTTGTGCAGCCGGTTTTTTCACAGGAAAAGACGTTAACGGAAAAGCGCGCTGAAAAATTGCAGAATCTCGAAAATCGTTTTTTTGCCGCACAGAAAAAGGGTTCAACGATCAAAGGGGTGCTTGTGGAGGGCAATTCGCTGTTTAACGGTACGACAGCGCCGCAGAAAAAGCCCTATGGCAAGCCCTATGACGGGGCGGAACTGGAAGCTGCCCTCAGAAGCGCCGAGCGCAACAGCAAGGTGTTTTTGCTGACCCGGGATGGAATCCTGTATTATCCGACGGTGGAAAAAGGGCAGGCTGATTCAGAGAGCCTCGGGGCCTACCGGTTCGAGCGCGTTTTGACGGAGGAGCAGAAAAAAACCAAAACATTTACCTGGGCCACCCTGGTGCCCATGGTGGGCAGGGAGATTGAAGTGCTCGGAGAGGTCTATCCCGGCTACGCCGGGGTCAAGGGGCTCTATATTGAGGCGGTGGGCTTTGAAGGCGAGTATGGACCCGGGAAGGATTAATGTGCGTGCGGGTCTGTGATTTTGCATCTTGAGTTGCACGTGCGACAGCGGCAGACAGAAAAGTGCACGACAGATGGTGGGCCCGAATCACCCCGCAAGGAGAGATAGTATGGTTACGATTGATACGAATATTTGTCTGGTATGCGGCGGCTGCATCGACCTCTGCCCGAAGACGGCCATAAAGATGGTTGATGACCGGGTGGAAATTATTTCGGAGAAATGTGTGGAATGCAAGATCTGCGTTCAGGTCTGTCCGGTCAGGGCCCCGCAGTTTGTTGAAGATCCGGCCCCGGCATGAGCCAGTAAAATGAAACAGGGGTTTTTGCTATTCAAAATTTACGGGGAGGCAGGTATATGGCAGAGGCAGTAAACACAATCGATGAGCTAAGCGGCAAAATCGCCGACATTGTCGGGAGCGAGCGGGTTTTTACCAGTGGTGATCTGCTGGATAATTACGCTGTCAGTGCGGGCTGCAGCCGGATCGGCAGGCCCGATATGGTGGCGCAGGTTTCAACGCGCGAGCAGGTGCAGGCCCTGGTCAGGTTCGCCAATGATTGCCGGGTGCCGGTGGTGCCTCGCAGCTCCTCCACGGGCTTCTATGGCGGGGCCGTCCCGGAGCAGGGCGGCATTATTATTGACATGAGCGGCATGAAAAAAATTCTGGCTATCGATGAAAAGAACCGCTGGGCCATGGTTGAGCCGGGCGTCACCTACGGGGAGCTGCAGGCAGAGCTTGCAAAAAAAGGCATGACCGCGATACTGCCCCTGGCGCCCCACCCTGACAAGTCGGTGATCACGAGCTGCCTTGACCGCGAGCCGAAGCTGTCGCCCAAGCACCACCTTGACGAAACGATACTCACCATGGAGCTGGTGCTTCCGACAGGCGGGTTTTTCCATACCGGATCCATGGCCGTATCGCAGGAAGCGCCGGAGAAGGTGCAAGAGGCCGCGCATACCGATTTGTGCAACTTCATGGGGCCCGGCCTCGACTGGTTCAGGCTTCTGCCGGGAAGCCTCGGCTCCTACGCTGTCGTGACGGCCATGAACATGAAGATCGCCATAAAGCCGACTGTGCAGAAGCTTGTTTTTTTCGGCTTTAAAAACATTCAGGATGCCGTGGAACCCTGGTATTACCTGCTCCGCAAGCTTATCGGCAATGAGTGCCTGCTGCTCAACAGCCGGTACCTAGCGCTGCTTCTTGCCGAGGATCCGGAAGATATCGACCGGCTGCAGGCAGGGCTGCCTGCCTATACGATTGTGGTGAATCTCGCGGCTGGTAAGTTCCGGCCGGAGGAAAAAATGACATACTTAGAGCATGCGGTGCAGGATGCAGCGCGCATATTTCAGCTGCAGCCCATGGAAATCCTGCCGCATGTGCAGGATGGCGCAGCAGCCTTGCAGGGCATATTGAGCAAACCCTGGGGCAATGGAGCCGCATACTGGAAGTGGCGCGGCAGGGGCGCATCCCGTGAAGTTTTTTTTCTGACGCAGTTGCAGCGGGCGCCTGAATTTTTGTGCGCGCTGCAGGCGGCGGCGGCAGCAAGCGATTATCCCCTTGCAGACATGGGCCTGTATCTGCAGCCCAAGCAGAACGGCCGGGCTTTTTATATGGAGGCGGGCTTCCCGTATAACCCTGAGGAGCCGGCGGAAAAAGCCCGTGCTGAAGGGGTACAGAATGCGGCCAGCCAGCTGCTTATCGACAAGGGCGCATTTTTCTACCGGGTTGTGGAGCCCTGGACCGAACTGGTTTATGGCCGTACCGGCAATTTGCACAAGACCCTGGGCCGGATCAAGGCGACGCTTGATCCCAATAATATCCTCAATCCGGGCAAATTAGGATTTTAGACCTATACATAAGGCAGCACGGCAACTTTTGAGAAAGGAAGGCCATGGCGCTTGAAAAAATTGAATATGATGCAAATCACTGCCAGCGGTGCTCGACCTGCAAATGGACCCATTTGTGGGAAGTAAAAAGCCACCGGTTTGCCAGAAACTGCCCGTCCCTTGTCTACGGAAAATTCGACTCCTATGCCGCCCAGGGGAAAAACGATATTGCAACCGCCCTGTTAAACGGAGAGCTTACCTGGGAAGACTCAAAAGACCGGCTGCTGGAGATTATTTATCGTTGCCCTGTCTGCGCGGCCTGCGATGTGAGCTGCAAGCGCGTCATGGACCTTGATATTATCGGCGTCCTTGAAGCGCTGCGGGAGGAGGCCTGCGAAAAGGGTCATGGCCCCCTGCCGGCCCACAGGGAATTCATCCAGAGCATTATGAACTATGACAATGTCTGGAAGCAGCCGCGCAGCCGGCGGGCCGGATGGGCGAAAAAGCTCGACATTAAAGATTTGACCAAGGCCGGCGAGACGGCGGATGTGCTGTATTATGTCGGCTGCACCTATGCCTATAAGCCGGGCATGGAAACCGTGCCCGTCAATACGGCAAAGCTGCTCAAGGCCGCAGGCATTGATTTCGGCATTCTCGGGGCAAAGGAAATTTGCTGCGGCGGAATTGCCGACAATGTGGGCGACAAGAAAAGCTTCGAGGGAGTCGCACGGAAAAATCTGGATATGTTCAAGGCAACCGGGGCAAAGACGATTGTCACCAACTGCCCGGGCTGCTTTATGACCTTTTCTGAAAAGTATGCCCGCATGCTGAAAGTCGATACAGCCGGCCTGCCTTATGAGGTGAAGCATTCTACGCAGTTCATTGCCGAGTTGCTGCAGGCGGGAAAGCTCAAGTTTACCAAGCCTGTTGACCTGACCGTTACCTGGCATGACCCCTGTCATCTGGGCAGGCGCGGCGAGCCCTATACGCACTGGGAGGGCACGCGCGTACAATTCGGCCTTACCGAGCCCCCGCGGGAGATGAACCGGGGCGCAGGGGGCATTTACGATGCGCCCCGGGCCATACTGCAAGCGATACCGGGCGTCCGGCTCGTGGAAATGGAGCGCATCAAGGAGTATGCGTGGTGCTGCGGCAGCGGGGGCGGGGCCAAGTCGGCCTATCCTGATTTTGCCCTTGCCACGTCCAAAGAGCGCGTTGAGGAAGCCGAGGCCACGGGAGCGGCCGCTATTGTCACTGCCTGCCCCTGGTGCGAGGCGAATTTGAGTGACGGCGTTGACGCCAGCGGCTCGGGGCTGAGCGTTGAGGATATCCTGAATCTTGCGGTGCAGGCCCTTTAACCCTGAACCAGGGCGGCCGAAAGGCAACGCATATATTTTACAGGAGGCACGTATGGCGTTTACCGAATTAGCATATAAGGCATTGCAGGACATTGTGGGCTTTGAAAATGTTTCAGATGACCCGGCGATCTGCCAGGCTTATTCCCGGGTGCAGTGGCTGCCCTCCGGCGTGATGCAGCGCGAGCGCTGCGGCCTGAATATGCGGCCGGCCTGCGTTGTCCTGCCCGGCTCAACCGTTGAGGTGCAGCGCATCCTGCAGGTGGCCAACCGCTACCAGTTCCCCTTTGTGCCCCGGGGTTCGGGCTTTACCTTCAGCGCATTTCCCACCCTGGCGGGCACCGTCGTTATCGATCCGAAGCGGATGGACCGGATTATCGAGTTGAATGAAAAAGACATGTATGCCGTGATCGAGCCCTATGTAAGTTTTGTGGGGCTGCAGGCCGAGGCCATGAAATACGGCCTCTATACGCCCACGCCCCTAGCGGGCAGCCAGGTTTCCTGCCTTGCCAATTATTCATGGCACGGTGCCTATGGCAATAGCTGGATCACGGGCATCGGCGCCCAGAACCTGCTCGGGTTTGAGCTCGTGCTGCCCGACGGCGAGTTGGTGCGTTCGGGGTCCATGGCCTGCCCCGGAGCGGGCAGCTTTTGGAATGACGGGCCCGGGCCCGACCTGCGCGGGTTTTTGCGTTCGGGCATGTTCGGCCATGCCGGCGGCATGGGCGTAGTGACAAAGATTTCCTGCAAGCTGTGGCCCTATGCCGGGCCTGCGGAATTCCCGTCTGAGGGCACGGCCAATATGAAGTTTTCAAGCTCCCTGGGGGAAAACTGGAAGTGGTTTATGATTAAATTCCCCTTTACATACCCGGAACAGGAGGAGCTGGAGCTTCGCAAATCAGCCGAGCTTTTTTATGAAATGGGCAAGGCCGAGATCGCCGAGGTGGCCACGCACCTCGCCCAGCAGTTTCTGTATACCTATTCTTCCGTCACCAAGCAGGATTTGTTCGACAATATGAAGAACAATGTCTTTCCCTCGGGATTTTGCGTCGTGGCCTTGCAGGGCAAGACGTCCCCTGAGCAGCTTGCCTATGAGGAGCGGGTGCTTCGGGATATCGTCAAAAAGGTCGGTGGTATCTTCGTTACCGAGGATGAGCCGGCCTACCAGGTCTGGATCAAGCGGGCGGCCAATGAGTGGATACGCTTCGGCAATGCCCAGCGCCTGTCCCGCGCATCGGACTGCTTCAGTATCGGATCCTCCAATGTGGACTCTATCGACCAGATCGTCTATGAAATACTTGAATCGAACCGGGTGGGCCGCGGCCTTCTGAAAGATGAGGGGCTTGGTAAAGATTTCGTGCAGCCCCTGAGCATGAACGGCGGCTGGATAAGCCCGCAGGAGTACGGCCATTGGTGCCTGCACACGACCGACGTATTTCCCGAGCAGGCGGTTGACCAGTGCAATCAGGCTATCGAGATCATCGGCAGGGTTACGAAAAGTCAGTTCGAGCGCAGGAGCGCGGCAGCAGCCATTCATATGATCGGGCCGGCCTATGACCTGTTCGGGCCCATGATGGGCGATGTGCACTTGATCGTCAAGGGGCTCAAGCGCGAATTCGACCCGAGCAATCTCTCAAACCCCGGCTATGCAACCCGGCCTGATGTGGTGTCGCCTGAGGAGCTTGCAAAAATGATGGGCAAAGCTTGACGCGGTAATCTGGAGTCTGCATGGACAAAACATATGATGTCGTTATTGCCGGCGCCGGTCCCGCGGGCCTTATGGTCGCCGAAACTGCCGCAGCCGAAGGCCTGCAGGTGCTCCTGGTTGACATGAAAAAGGATATCGCCAGGGTCTTCCGGTCCTGCTGCTGCAATCTCATTATCGAGCCGGGCACCCACGCTGAGACTGTTACGTATTCGGACGGGGCGATTCATTTTGAAAATAATGGTTTTTCCGTGCCGTATGCCGGGGCAATCATTGCGCTTAAAAACAGCTTTAAGATTTCTCCGGGCGGCTCTACCCTTCGGATCAGGGGCAAAAGCCCGGAGGGCTGCGTGGCCCTTTCCTATGAGAAGGAGGCCCTGCTTCAGGGGCTCCTGTCGCGCGTGCAGGCCGGCAGCAGTGTCGATATCATGGCTGAAACGCGTGTGCTTGGCGCAGAAAATATGCCGGGCGGCGCGCGCGTGAAGCTGCGCAGCCGCGGCGGCAAAGAGTTTTTTGTTGCGGGCAGGGTGGCGGTTGCAGCCGACGGCGTCAACTCCCGCATCGTGGAGAGCCTGGGGCTCAATACCACACGGCGGAAATTTTTTGCCCGGTTCCGCGTGGCTTCCTATCATCTGGAAGGAGTTGAGTGCCCGCATCCCGAGGCCTGGGTGACGTTCATCGGCAAGGGCCATACCCTGGGCGGCAGGGGCCAGCTTTATTTTTGCCCCAAGCCGCATGGAGGACGCACAGACCCGCCGGTCTATGAGTTGACAGCAGGCGTTCCTGTTGCCGAAGGCGCACCCGGCATAGCCCCGGCAGCCGAGCTTGACCATTTTATCACCAGGGGCCGCTTTGCCCCGTGGTTCAAAAAGGCTGAGATTGTGAGCAGGCGCGCAGCGATGCTTAATTTTTACACGCCCCTGGTAAACCCGGTTGAAGGCAATGTGGTAGTGGTGGGCGACGCTGCGGCATTTATTGAAACCTATGTGCAGGGCGCCCTCATGTACGGGGTTCGGGCTGCCCGGGCGATTGTCAAGCATCTTGCGACCGGCAGGGGCCTCGAGGAGTATGGAACCTTGTGGGGCACAAGCTTTGAATACAACAATCCCGATGAGATTAACAAGGCGACGCAGGGCTTCGGGCTCCATGTGCTCGAGGATGAAGATCTCGATTATCTGTTCGGCCTGACGCAGGGAGATAGTGTCACGGGGTTTGTCAATGAGTTTTCGGACCCCGCAACGGTCAGAAATGCCCTGTATGCCCATATTGACCAGGTCCGGGCCGAAAGGCCCGAGCTTGCGGCGATGCTGCAGAAAATGCGCGAGGTACCGGTGCATGATGCGCTGCAGGTGACGGGAAAAAAGTAGCAGGAAGCACTGCAAAAGCGTTTCAGGGGAGATTCTATGATTCTCATTGCAGGCTGTAATGGCCATGTGGGCCGGGAACTACTCAAAAAAGCCAGCGGCCGAAAGCTGCCGGTCCGGTGTTTTGACCTCGCCCCTCCCGATTTGACCGGGATTGACCCCTTGCTCGTCGAAGCCGTTGCCGGCGATATTACCGATCCGGAAAGCGTCAGGAAGGCGCTGGAGGCCGTGGATACGGTCATGTTCGTTATCGGTCGCAAGCGGGGAACCAAAACCCAGACCCATGACATGGTGGAGCATGGCGGTATGAACAATGTGATCCAGGCCTGCCGGGGGAGCGGTGTTAAAAAGATCATGTACATCAGCGCCCTTGGTGTCGGCAAAGACGTGCCTGCCACCTCGCTTACGGCAAAGTGGCAGGCTGAAAACAGCTTAATCAAATCGGGCATTGCCTATACCATATTCAGGCCGTCAGGCTACTTTGTCGATTTTGCCGAAGAGTTCGCCCCGCGCATCAAGGCTACGGGCAGTTTTACGATTATCGGCCAGGGCGCATGCCGCGTGCAGCCCCTGGACCCGGCTGACCTTGCCGAAGCATTTCTGCAGGCCGTGGACAACCCGCGGGCTCTCAACAAAACATTTAAAATCGCCGGCCCCGAGACTTTCGCCCTTACCGACATAATCAAGCTTGTCGCCGCGGTTCTGGGCGTGCCGGTTAAAATTAAAAAGATGCCCCTGTGGCTGGGCCGCTGCATGTTTTCGGCGATTGCCCTCGCGACCGGCAACCCGGCCGCAAAGGATTTTCTCTACCGCATGTCGCGCGACAGCACCTGTACCGAGGGGGACATGCGCCAGGTGCGCGATGCGTTTTCGATTGAGTTCGAGCGTCTCGAGCCCTGGCTGCGTCGGCGGCTGACGGCATGAGATGCAGGGGCGCCGGCCATACGCAACTGCTGTTGTGCCGGATGTGCCGGCATATAACGAATTTTTTTTAAGGAGAGCGCCATGAGACTGCCAAAGCCCGACACCCCTATGACTGCTGAGCAGCGACTGGAGAAATTGCTGCCTATGCTCATAAGCGACCGGATTAACCTGTATCTTGATCTGAAAAAAGTGCTGGGTGATGAGCAGGGCACGGAAGTTTTTAAAAAGCTTTATGATGAGGGTATGAAGCGCATCCGGAAGAATTTTCCCGGCGGGAAACTCCCCATCGCCGAGCTTATGAAGCGGGAACTTATAAGTTTTCCCATGATCGGTTTCGAGCTTCATATCGACCAGGAGACGGAGAACGGGGAGGAGGTGTTTTATGAGCATCTCACGAAATGTCCCTTTCTTGACACGGCAAAAAAAATGGGCATCAGTGAGAGCCCCTGTGATTTTATCTGCGGCTATGACGTGGAGGTGGCGCTTCGTGACAAGCGGGGCCGTTGGGAAATAATTTCGCGCATGGGCGACGGCGCGCTGGAGTGCCTGTTTCGCATCAGGGAATGGCAGGAGTAAACAGCGGCTCCCGGTGCTTGCGCCTGCCTGATTATGGATATGCCCTGATGAACCGGCACATTTTTTTAAGGAGTGTACCATGGTTGTTTCGCAGCGAACGGTAATGATCCTTGCGGCATTTGTCTGGTATTCCGGCGGCATAGCACTGGTGCTCAAGGGACTGTCCCTTGCCGGGAGCGCGTATGCCATCAATCCGGATTCGGCCTGGGTATACGGGGCGCCGCTGCTCGGGATAGCAATCGGGCTCGTGAAGGTCAAGTTCATCTTCAATCATGCCTGCAAGAAAAATATTCTCCGTATAGGCAGGCTTGCTGAGCCAAAGCTCTGGCAGTGTTTCAGGCCCGGCATGCTCATATTTCTCGCGATCATCATTCCCACGGGTGCCTGGATGTCGCGTGCCGCGGCGGGCAAGTTCGTCTATTTGTGCCTTGTCTGCGGCATTGATCTGTCCATAGCCACGGCGCTTCTGGTGTCGAGCATCATGTTTTGGAAGCTCAAGGCGTTTTCGCAACAGCCTGTTTGAGCAGGTTCGGGGGAGACTATCCATGGATATACTGGCGATTTGCGGCAGCCCCCGCAAAAACAGGACGACCCATAGCATGCTGCAGGCGGTGCTCGACGGCGCGGGCCGGGCCCATGAATTGCTGTGGCCGGCCTTTATGCACATCGGGCACTGCGTGGGATGCCGCACGTGTAAGAACGTAACGCCGGGCGCGTGCTGGCAGGATGATGACATGCGCGCGGCCCTCGGGAAGATGTACGAGGCGCGCGCCCTTATTGTGGCCTCGCCCACGTATTTCGGCAATGTGCCCGGCCCGCTGAAAAACTTTATCGATCGCTCGATTCCGACCTGTTATACGGGCAAGGGGGAGACCTGGGCCGGGGCTGCTGATCATGGAACGCGGCCTTTCAAGGGCCGGCCAGCCGTCATAGTGGTGGCCTCGGGCGGCGGCGATCATGAAAAGACGGCTGCCAATATCCGCCTGGTGCTTGAGTATTATGAATACGACGTTGTGGGCGAGTATGCCGAGGGCATGGCCGGCGTCATTGTGACGGCTGAGGCCTATCCTGCTATTTACCAGGAGCTTTTCAGCCTGGGCAGGAAGCTCGCCCTGGACCTGCAGTAAAAGCACTGGAGGAATGTATGGAATGGGACAACGAAGCAGTTACCATTGTTGAAGCCATACCCCTGCCGCCCGTGATCGCTCATTATTCCAAAATGGATGCCGAGCGCAGGGCCCGCAAAAAGGGTCTCGAGCGTGTAACCATTGACATTGCCCGGGAAACCGAGCGCGGCTATGAGCAGTCCCTGGGCAGGGAGACGGTCGAGCTCTTGCATGCCATGGCCCGGGGCGAGGATGTGCAGCTGCCTGATGAGTTTTTCGTCGACGAGCCCGAGGAGCTGTTTAAAATTCAGCTGTGCCCGGCCCAGTACGGCGCCAGCACCATGGAAAAGCGCATGCATATGCTCAGCATTTTGGTGCCGGTGCGGCAGCTTTTAAAGAAGCTGAATATAACGCAGATTCTCATGGACAAGGCCGAATCATCCCTCATGGCGCACCACTGCTTCCGGGTGGGCATAACGGGCTGCACCAATGCCTGCTTTTCGCCGTATTTTCTGGATTTCGGCATCCTCGGGAGATTTCGCACCGCGGCAAAGGCCGAGGGCTGCACCAGGTGCGGCGTCTGCGTTGACTATTGCAGCTCCCGCGCCATTACCCTGGGCGAACAGGGCCCCGAGTTTGACCGGCAGGCCTGTATCATGTGCGCCGGGTGCACCGAGGTATGTCCCGAGGGCGTCATATACATACAGGAGAAGGGCTATAAGGTGGTTGCGGGCGGCTGCGGCGCGCGGCTGCCCCATATCGCGGACACGATCGCGGAATGGACTGACGGGGCGGGAGTTCTGAAGATTTTAGAAAATGCCGTGCGGCTTCTGAAAGAAACTCCCACGAGTGGGAAGTTTATTTCCCTTCGCGAGGTGCTCGGAACAACAGGCGTGGATGCCCTGAAGGCCTGACCTGCAGGAGCAGGCCGGACAGTGCAAGCATGCTCATAGCAAAGGAGAACAAGGTATGCTGCATATTGATCGCGAAAAATGCAGTTAGTGCGTTTAACAGAATCCGGCAGGTCGTTCGGGCTTTCCCGCCTGCGCATGCCGCAAACCGTTACCGCACGGGAGGAGGACAGTGTCATGGAAAAGATCATGGGAAAAGAAATGGCGATCGAGAAGCAGCGGGATATTCTGCTCATGCAGACGGCGCTGAAGCTGCCCCTGCTGTATCAGACCCTGGTTGAGGTGTACGGCCAGGAAAAGGGCAGGAGCATCTACGACGAGATCTTCGAGGCGAATTTCAAGAAACGGACAGCCCAGTTCGCAGGCCGCGATTTCGGCGACATCATGATGTATGAGATCGACATGTTCCCCGCCATGGGCTGGAAGCTGTGGGTGGAGAAGACGGAAGAGAACGGCGAGCCGGTCTGGTACGAGCACCTGGAGCGCTGCCCGCACCTGGAGGCCACGAGAAAGCGGGGCCTGCCCGATCCGTGTCCCATCATCTGCGACATGGACTGCATGCTCGGGAAAAAATATAACGTGGCCAACTGGGAGCTTATCAAGCACATGCCCAGGGGCGACAGCGAGTGCTGCTTCAGGATCACGCGGGCGAAATAGCAAGGCCCGCCGGGCGGAAATCGTTCAGGGGCTTTTGGCATACGCCCCTGCACAGGGTTCCATCTGAATGGAGACGCCATGAAGAATATCCCGTGGCAGGACGGCCTTCAGGACACGTTAGCAAAACTGTGCGCGGTTTTTCCGGCGGTTATTAAAAGCCGGTGGGAGAGCCGGCTCCGGTACAGCGCTGAAAAAATCGCGGCCTATGAAGATGCTCCGGCAGTGAATGATGATATATTCTGGCGCGCTGTGTATGAGGTTTTCCCGGGTGGGTATGAACCCCTTATCCTTTCCATAAAAGATCCTGGTCGCATGCGCGCTGAAGTTGCAGCGTCAAAGGCCCAGGAGGATATTGAGCCGGGAGCAGAGCCGCTGGCTATGAACCGCTGGGCGCAGGACTGCGGCCAGGACACCACCCCTGCGCCGGGCATGAAAATAATTGCGGTGAATTCGAGTATGCGCAAGGGCGGCAATACCGATGTGCTCGTCGACGAGGTCCTGCGAGCCTGTGCTGACAAAGGTTGCATTGTTGAGAAACTGTATTTGGGCGATCTGAACATACAGCCCTGCACCGGCTGTCGAGCGTGCCGCAAGGGCGATGTGAAAACCATCTGCGCGCTCAAGGATGATATGACGATTCTTGTGTATGAGAAGCTTTATGCCATGGACGGTCTCGTCCTCGGGTTTCCTATCTACACGGCCCGGGAAAATGCCATCATGGCCAACTTCATGGACCGGTGGGACTGCCTGGCTAACCCCGAACTGTCGCGGAAAATGCCCCGGGGTAAAAAGGCCCTGGTGGTCGCCACCTGGATGTGGCCAAACCCCGGTGCCTATGACAATGTGGTGGAGCAGATGATTATTCTTTTGCGGCTGCACGGGGTCGAGACGGCCGACGTTTTAACCCTGTCCGGTACGCGGGGAAAACGGCACGGAAGGGGTGTAGTAAAAAGTCATCCGCGCATTCTTCAAACCGCCTACAGTGCCGGGGCCGGCTTTGCAACGTGCTGCGCACCCGGTGATGACGGCGTGCAGGTGTAAATTGGGCCTGGCAGGGCTGGAAAAACCGTTCGATCCACTGCCGAAGATCAATCCGCCGCTATTGGATTATTGTGCGGCAGAATATATACGCTGATATGACTGCAGTGACCCTGATGAGTCCCTTGAAGTAAAAGAAGCTTACCAGTAAAACTGTGCGCACAAACCGCTATGCCGGTTGACATATCGCATAATTATTAGACTGCCCGCTGCGCCGCACGATATTTCATCACAGCGTTTTCTGCGTAGTAAAATCGGCCGGACCGTACACTGCACCGGGTGGCTTGATTTTGTTGTGCGGAAGGTCGCTTCTGATGAGCTGCACCTGCGCAGTGCGTTGCGCGGGCATTGATAGTACAAAAATGTTCTTTTTTTGTGAGATGAAAAAATTTTTCCCCCCGTTGTTCTTGTTTTTATCAACGATTCGTGTGCTGCAGCAGGGCGTATACACCTTTTTATGATCCGTATAGAGTAAACTGGTACTATACTTGCAGACTTATAATGACTGGTATTGATATGCCGGGAGCGGTACGGGTGCGCACAGTCCTGCATTGCTGCGGCTGAATGGTTGACCGTCATGAAAGGATGGTGCGGTAATGCAGTACGGTCTTGACGAGCACTGGCACGAGGAATGCGGGGTGTTCGGGATATTCGGCGATCCGGAAGCGGCGGAAAAAACCTATCTGGGCCTGTATGCCCTGCAGCACCGCGGTCAGGAGAGTGCCGGTATCGCTTCTGCAGACGGCGGTTCCATTTCCCTTAAAAAGGGTCTCGGACTGTTGTGGTCGGTGTTTTCCGATCCACAGGCCATGCCGCGCCTGCGGGGTACGGCGGCCATCGGCCACAACCGCTATTCCACCCGCGGAGCGAGCGACATCGTCAATGCGCAGCCCATATTCATCGAGTCGCGCCTGGGCGGGATGGCCCTTGCCCATAACGGGACCATTACCAATGCGGGCGAGCTTCGCCGCGGTTTGCAGGAGGCCGGCGCCATTTTCCAGACGACCTCTGACAGCGAGATCATGCTGCACCTCATGGCCCATTCGCGCGAGGCGTCCTTTATGGATATTCTCCGGGATGCGCTGTGCCGCCTCGAGGGCGCCTACAGTCTGGTGATGCTTACGCCCGATCGTCTGATCGCCGTGCGTGACCCGTTCGGGTTCAGGCCGCTGTCGCTGGGCAGGGCGGGATCGGTCTGCGTTGTCGCCTCCGAAACCTGTGCATTCGATATCATCTGCGCTGACTACATTCGTTCGATCGAACCCGGCGAGATCCTCGAGGTCGATTCCTCCGGCATGCGCACGCACCGGCTCGATCCCGCGCCGCGCCTGTGCGCCTGTATTTTCGAACACATCTATTTCGCCCGGCCCGACAGCCTGGTATTCGGCGAAAAAGTGGACAAGGTCCGTCGCCGCCTGGGCAAGGAACTCGCGCGGGAAGCACCCTGTGATGCCGACATCGTGATCGCGGTGCCCGACTCGGGCAATACTGCCGCGCTCGGGTACGCGCGCGAGTCAGGGCTGCGCTATGAGATCGGGCTCATACGCAATCACTACATCGGCCGCACGTTCATAGCGCCCCATCAGGACAAGCGTAAACTCGACGTCAGGGTCAAGCTCAACCCGGTCCGGGGAGTCGTCGAGGGCAAACGGGTTGTGCTTATCGATGATTCCATCGTGCGGGGTACGACCATGCGCCAGATCGTGCAGTTGCTGCGCTCCAAGGGCGCACGCGAGGTGCACGTCCGGATCAGCTCACCGCCCATAGGCTATCCCTGCTATTACGGCATTGATATTTCTGACAAGGCCGAACTGATCGCCTGTGCGCGCAGCGTTGACTATATCAGGGACTATATCGAGGCCGATTCGCTTGCCTATCTGTCAACGCAGGCAATGCTGCGCACGGTTGAGGACGGCAGCAAATACTGCACTGCGTGCTTTACCGGGGCGTATCCGGGGCCGGTTCCAATCGGGTTCCAGAAGATAGGGTTTTAGCATGCCAGATCGGGATGCCTTTTATTTTTGATACAAAAATGTAATTATGTGTTTTTTGACAACAAAATTGTTTAAAATTATAGAGATTTCGTGTTAAGGTATATGCCTGCGTGATATCCGCACAGCCGGTTCATGCGCACATGGTCGCAGGTATGCGGTTTTTTCGACCTGGCCGAATCCAGTGGAGCCGCCCAGCCATCATGCGGGCGATTTGAAGAAGCATAATCGCCGGGATGAGGGTTGCATTCTACCAAGGGTTGCATTATCATACGCCCTGGTTTTTTCGCGAATGCGGCCGTTAACAGGCTGCTGTGAGAAGCAATGTTTAACAGAGAGGTGGATGGTATGGCGACAATTGGTGAGGAATTGTTTCGTTTTCAGGCGGCTATCGTTCAGTCCGGCAGTTCGTTGGAAGAATTTATCCGGCAGAACTATGTGCGCAACTGGATGAACGACACACTACCGGCGGCAATGGCCGTGCGCACGAGCATGGTGACCGCGATCCACAATTTTCTTGTCGACGAAGGCCTGATGAATCTCGAGCGGGTGCAGATGAGCCCGGTCACCGACCCGCTTGCCCATGATGTTGAGCATGTGCCTACTATCCATTACAAGGGCATGCCGTACGTTTCAACACATTCGATGATCTATTCGAAGTTTCTTGCGTGCTTCAATCCGGCCATCAAGGGTGTTTTTGTCGATTCGCCCAATATCAGGCTAGAGCTTGAAAGCCCCTATCGACAGCAGCGGGGCAAGTATCTGATCGATTTTTCGCAGATCGATATTGAACTGCGGCGCAATCGGGGCCTCGACCTGGAGACCTACACGAACGAGCCGAAAAAGGTGCAAGCCATTCTGCGTGAGGACTACGAGAAGATCATTGATTTTTTCGAGCGTATGATCATCGCGGCCTGCTCCCGTGTTGCCGACAAGAACGAAACCGATCTCAAGACGCTCGGCGTGGCGATCGAAGTTCCCAGGCAGCCGTTCCCGCGCGTGCGGCTCACCGACAGTGTTAAAAAATATGGCAAGGCGGATGTTGAGGCCAAGGTCGGTGAGGACATCACGGGACAGTTCTTCTGGATAACCGGCCTTATGCGCGAAAACTATGATTTGATCTACCCCTACCTGTTGCCCGACGGCGGCAGGGTTCCGCTCGACGCGTTCAGCTCGGATATGATTTACAACTACGATATCTGCGCAAAATCGCTCCTGCGGGATTCGAATACCTATACGCCCGCTCTCGAGATCCTTTCCGGGGCGATTCGCGAATGGCTCTACGAGCCGATCGTGCAGCGCCTGCTCGATAACCGTATCATCTCCGAGACCCCGGTGTTCAAGGACGGGGTTCTGGAAAATATCGAGAGCATGCAGGGCTACGGCCCGTTCCTGACCGCCGTGGCCATGAAGAGCCCTGAGGGCAGGCCTTATTTTCCTGAGACCATGGGCGGCGGCATCGGCGTCGAGCGTTCGCTGTATGCGCTTTTGAAAGGCGCGAAGGTGACCAGGATCGATGATGTCACCTGCTTTGGCAAAAATCCGGACACGTATCCAATTTTTCTGTTTTGATGCCGGGTGTTGCATCGTGCGCAGACGCATGCGCAGGACAGGCGCTGTGTATGGTACGTTTTGCGGCGTGCGATTTTTCTTTGCGTTTACGTCCGCATAAACTTCCGCAGTCTGTGCGCCATTTCATCATAGTGGAACAGCCTGTCGAAGTCGATAAGCCCCGACATCGCACGTGAATGCACGCGGTAGCCGGTTTCCTCAAGTATGGAAACCGGGTTCAGGCCGCCGATGACAATGGCCCCGGAGCGGCCCTCGCTGACCGGGATGTCAAGCAGCGGCTGCCCCGGCCTGCCGATGCTCATGAATGCCCCGAGACCGGCCTGGCCAAGTTTGTGGGCCAGTTTTTCAACCTGGTCCCTGCTGTCGGCGGGAAACTCGCGAAAGCCCACCCCTATGCGGCCGTTGCCGGTTTTGATTGCGCCCAGATAATCGGTCATACCGCTTTTGATAAACACCTCGAGCGGGTCGATGCTGGTGCCGTCGTACATGATGATTTCAACAAAGCGGACAGGCTTTTTGTCGCGCAGCTCGAGTACGCCGCCGAAGCGGGAGTTGACGGGAATGCCGTGGTGGAGCAGAACTCCGTTGACCGTGATGGAGCATACCGTGCAGATGCCGATCAGGCCTTCCGGAACGATCAGCTGACCGATACGCTCCCCGGGCGCCAGGAACGCGATGAGACGGCCCATGGCGTAGCCGTCGGCGAACACCTTGTGAATCATGGGCAGGCATGTGTGCACCTGCTGCGGATCGGCAAGGGTCGTGTTGACAACAACCGAACCTGCCCGGGTCTCAAGATCGAAGTTCATCCGGTAGGTCACTTGATCGATTTTAGCCGACAGGAGACCCACGCGTTCAATTGTGTTGGCTGATTCAAGCTCGAGCAGACCTTGCTCGGCAATGCGATGGCAGCGTTTGTCGGCCTTTTCGATCAGCCCGTCAGAGCACATGCCCTGCAGGTACAGCCGCACCGTGCGCTCGCTGATATCGTAGCCATGCGCGAGCAGTTCCTGGGTAATGCATGAACTGCGCAGTGGTTTTTCCCTGTCGTGCAGTATTTTCAGAATCGCATGTTTTTTTCTGGTTGTTTTTTCGAGCATGTTCGGCAGAACCTCCCTCCTGTGATGCAAAAATTAGCATTCAATTGCCGCTTCACCGCTGTTATGCATGCCCTGCATGTGCTAAGCTAACAAACAAGATATGGCCATACGAATTAATTTTTACAATATAACCACAGAGCTGTAAATAAATAAATCGGTAAAATTGCCATTATTTTAAAAATTAATTGCCAGAACTTTTGTTGGAACGGGGCCTGCCTTTCAGGCTGTAAGCGCTGATAACTACCCAAAATTTAATTGACTATTTAAAAAATTCCCGTTACAATATGTAAAATTAAAGGCATGAAGATCGCAGTTCAATCGGCATCAGATTGCCTTTTTTACGAACACGGCAGTGAGTGAACCATGCTGCGGTCCGGGCCCCTCCCGGCTGTGCAGCCCAACCAACAATCCAGTGCGTGGAGGCAGAACATGTCGGTAATTAATGAAGTCCTTGACAAAATCAGGCAGCAGGATCCGAATGAACGTGAATTTCATCAGGCTGCGCAGGAAGTCCTCGAATCCCTTGAACCCACCGTTACGAAGCATCCCGAGTTCGTAAAGGCAAAGATCTATGAGCGCATCGTCGAGCCTGAGCGCGTTATTCTTTTTCGCGTGCCGTGGGCCGACGACAAGGGCGAGGTGCAGGTCAACCGCGGATTCCGCGTTGAGTTCAATAACGCTATCGGTCCATTCAAGGGCGGGCTGCGGTTTCACCCGTCGGTCAATCTCGGCATCCTGAAATTTCTGGGGTTCGAGCAGATTTTCAAAAATTCGCTCACTACGCTTCCCATGGGCGGCGGCAAGGGCGGATCGGACTTCGATCCCAAGGGCAAGTCGGATATGGAGGTTATGCGTTTTTGTCAGGCCTTTATGCGCGAACTGTTCCGACACATCGGTCCCGACACCGACGTGCCTGCCGGCGACATCGGCGTAGGCGGACGTGAGATCGGCTTTCTGAACGGCTATTATAAGAAAATCCGCAATGAGCACACCTGCGTGCTGACCGGCAAGGGCCTCGAATACGGCGGAAGCCTTATCCGGCCCGAGGCGACCGGTTACGGTTGCGTGTATTTTGCCGCCGAAATGCTTGCTACGCGCGGTTTTGATTTTAAGGGCAAGACTGTGGCCGTCAGCGGCGCTGGTAACGTCGCCCAGTATACGATCGAGAAGGTCAATCAGCTCGGCGGAAAATGTATCTCTGTATGCGACTCCAATGCCACGATCATCGATGAGGCGGGTATCGATGCCGACAAGCTCAATTACATCATGGAGCTGAAAAACGTGCGTCGCGGCCGGATCAGCGAATACGCACAAAAATATCCCAAGGCCGTCTGCTACAGTGGTCAAAGCGTGTGGGATGTCATTGCTTCGCAGGGCGTCAAGATCGATGTTGCGCTTCCCTCGGCAACCCAGAATGAAATCGACGGCAACCACGCCTCCGCGCTGGTTAAGAACGGCTGTTTCTGCGTGGCCGAAGGCGCTAATATGCCCTCCACTCCAGAGGCGGTCAAGATATATCAGGACGGCAATCTGCTGTTCGGACCCGGCAAGGCCGCAAACGCCGGCGGTGTTGCGACCTCAGGTCTGGAAATGTCGCAGAACAGTTTGCGCCTGTCCTGGACTCGTGAAGAGGTCGACAGCAGACTGCACGGCATCATGAAGAGTATTCACAAGGCATGCATGGATGCCTCGGAAGTCTATTCTACCAAGGGCGACTACGTTGCCGGCGCCAACATCGCCGGGTTCCTCAAGGTCGCCAAGGCCATGCTGGCAAACGGTATCGTGTAACACGCAGGGACATAACGCCCTTTGTAAAGCCCCTGTATGTTGAAGGGGCTTTTTTTATGCGTGGATGCAACGGTGCGGGCGGCTGGCATAAAGGTTGCATTCTTGTCAGGTGACGGCAGTTTCAAGGTTGCCGGGTGGTAGACGCCTACAACATCATCGGTGCTGTCTGCAGTTCTGCGCAGTGCCGTAATCAGGAGCAGCTTGACGAAGGATAGCATGGACAGCATATACCCGGTCAGGCGTCGTATACCGTTTAAAATTCCTGAGGTTTTGCGCCGCAGCTGGAATGGCAGGGCTTCCTGCCGGACGTTGTGCAGGTACCATTTTCAGGCAGTGGCCATATAGAGTCCATGGCCAGTGCGTGCAGGACGAACTTGGATTGATGCTTGTGAGGCCATGGCCGGCAGGCGGCAATATGTAACAAAATTGTTACGAAGCATGGTTTGTGGTATGACATGGTTACCGGGGAAGAGTCGTAACGCTTTTCTGTAGTACCCGGCAGCCTGAACGAGTGTATCGTATCAGGAGGCATTATGAAGAACATGCATCGCGCGAGCACCGGTCTTGACAGTCTGGATATGGTGATCGATCACCTGCGTATCGGTGACAATGTCGTGTGGCAGGTTGATGACATCGACGGCTACGAAGCCATGGTTCTTCCCTTTGTCGAGCAGTCCCTGCGGGAGGGGCATAAGGTCATCTACATGCGTTTTGCGCAGCACGATCCTTTGCTGGAGTCCCGCCCCGGACTGACCATTTACCGGCTTGACTCCTCCGAAGGCTTCGAATCGTTCGCAACCCGGGTTCATTCCATTATCACCCGGGAGGGAAGGGGTGCCTATTACGTGTTCGACTCCCTGTCGGACCTGCTGCCGGCATGGGGCTCGGACCTCATGATCGGCAATTTTTTCATGATCACCTGTCCGTACCTGTTCGAGCTCGACACAATAGCCTATTTTGCCCTGATGCGCAGCCAGCACTGTTATTCAACGGTTGCGCGTATACGCGAGACCACGCAGGTTCTGTTCGACGCCTACAGCTGCGCTGCCGGCCCGAGCGGCAGCGGCAACTTCTACGTGCAGCCCATGAAAGTGTGGAAGCGGTATTCTCCCACCATGTTTTTGCCTCACCTGAATAAGAACGGCGTATTCACCCCGGTCACCAAGAGCCTTGATGCGTCGATGCTGTTCCAGCACATGTCGCGCTTTACCGAGAACCCCCGGCGCAACCTTGATTACTGGGACAGGATGTTTATGGACGCCGAGGACCTCATCGCCGGCACCACCGATGAGCAGGCACGGGCGGGCATGATCGCGCGGTTGTGCGATTTTATGATTTCGCGCGAGCCGCGTATGTCGCGCCTTGTTCGTGAGAATTTTACCCTGGAGGACCTGCTCGACATCAAGTCGCGCATGATCGGCTCGGGCTTTATCGGCGGCAAGACCGTGGGCCTGCTGCTGTCGCGCAAGATACTGCAGCGCGATTCGTCGATGGACTGGTCCTCCGTGCTTGAGCACCATGATTCATTTTACATAGGTTCCGATGTTTTTTATTCCTACCTGGTGAACAATGACTGCTGGAAACTCAGGATGCAGCAGAAAACCCCCGAGGCCTATTTTTCCGCGGCCCCCGTGCTGGCGGAGGAGATACGCAACGGCTCGTTCCCCGATGATATCAGGGAACAGTTCCTGCAGATCATAGAGTATTTCGGGCAGTCCCCGATCATCGTGCGCTCGAGTTCCCTCCTGGAGGACGCTTTCGGCAATGCGTTCGCGGGCAAGTACGAGAGCGCCTTCTGCGCGAACCAGGGATCGCCCGAGGAGCGCTACGCGGCGTTCGAGCAGGCCGTGAAGCGCATTTTCGCCGGTACCATGAACGAAGACGCCCTGATATACCGCAGGCAACGCGGCCTTGAGAACCAGGACGAGCAGATGGCCCTGCTGGTGCAGCGTGTCTCGGGAGCCAATCGCAAGCAGTATTTTCTGCCCGATATCGGCGGCGTGGGTGTTTCCTACAATACCTTCGTGTGGAAAAAAGGCATGGACCCGAAGGCGGGCATGCTGCGCATGGTGTTCGGGCTGGGCACGCGGGCCGTTGACCGTGTTGAGGGAGACTACCCACGCCTCGTGGCCCTCGATGACCCCATGTCGCGGCCGTTTTCAAGCATGGACGACATGCGCACATTCTCCCAGCACAGCGTGGATGTGATCAATGTCGCCGACAACGAACTGCAGACGATTCCGTTCCTGGACCTTGCCAACAGCGGACTGGATATTCCCCTTGACCGCATAGCCGTGCATGATCACGAGTCGACCCAGAAACTCAGGGATTACGGCAGGGCCGGCCGCCAGGCATGGGTGCTTACCTTCGACGAACTTCTGACCAATACGCGCTTCACCCCGTTGATGCAGGCCATGCTCAAGCGACTGGAGCAGCAGTACGAATACCCGGTCGATATTGAGTTTACGGTCAACTTTACCGGAGCATCCGATTTTCGTGTCAACCTGGTGCAGTGCCGGCCGCTGCAGACTTTCGGGGAGGACCGGCCGGTGAAGCTGCCGGAGCATCCCTTGAGCACCGATGTCATATTCAGGCTGGAAGGCAATTTTATGGGCGGCAGTATTTCCCAGGCCATCGACCGCATCATCTTCATCGAGCCCGACGCCTATATCAGCCTGCCGCTGTACCAGAAATATGAAGTTGCACGCGTGGTGGGCGCCCTGAATCGTCAGATAGCGTCGCGCAGCGAACTGCCCACAATGCTGTTGGGGCCCGGGCGCTGGGGCACCACGACGCCGACTCTGGGCGTGCCGGTACACTTTGCCGACATAAGCAATATGACGGTGCTGGGAGAGATCGCCTCCATGGAGGGCAACTTCATGCCTGAGCTCTCCTTCGGCACCCATTTTTTCCAGGATCTTGTTGAAAACCGTATTTTTTTCGTTGCGATTTTTCCTTGGAAAGACGGTGTAGTGTATGATACATCATGGCTTTCAGGCCTGCCGAACGCCCTGGCCGAGGCCGTGCCCGAAAAGGCGGAATTTGCTCCGGTCGTCAAGGTGTATGATGTGCATTCCTGCGGCGTGCGCGTCATCGCCGACGTGGTCAAGCAACAACTGGTTTGCCTGAGATCGGAAAGGCTCGTATGACGCAGTTTTCCTATGAAGAGCTTGAGGTCCTCTACAACCTTGCCCGGATCTTTACGGCGCCGCAGGACCTGCGCGAGCAGCTTGAGCAGGCCTTGAAGGTTCTGTGCGAGCAAACCGGTATGGATCGCGGCATGATCGCCATCCTTGATCGTGATTCCGGCGAGGCGATACTCGATATTGCGCACGGGGTCGATATCGAGGGGCTTGATATAACCTACAAGCCGGGCGAAGGCATTACCGGCAAGGTGGCCCAGACAGGGCAGCCCATGATTGTCAGGAACATCGGCGCCGAGGACCAGTTCCTTGACCGCACCGGGGCGCGGCGCAACCTTGACCGCTCCGAACTCGCTTTTATCTGCGTGCCCATTGTCTATGACGGCCGCGTGGTGGGCGTTCTTTCGGCCGACAAGGTAACCCGGGACATCGACAGCCCGGAGGAGGGGATTGCGTTTCTCAGCGAGGTGGCGAACCTGATCGCGCAGGCCGTGCACATGCGCGCGGTCGAGGAGGACAACCGTCGCCTGAAGAGCATGCTCGGCCGCAGCCAGCGCCCATCCTGCGATCTGGTGGGCAATTCCAAGGAGATGAAAGAGGTGTTCGGCCAGATTTTCCAGGTGGCCGATTCCAGCGCAACCGTGCTGATCCAGGGCGAGACCGGCACCGGTAAGGAACTGGTGGCGCGCGCAATCCACCGCAACTCCCCCAAAGCCTCCGGGCCGTTTGTCGAGGTCAACTGCGCGGCCATGCCCGACACGCTGATCGAGAGCGAGTTGTTCGGCCATGAAAAGGGCGCCTTTACCGGCGCGCACCAGCGCAGGAGCGGCCGTTTCGAGGAAGCCAACGGAGGAACGATATTTCTCGATGAGGTGGGGGAACTTTCACCTCTCGCGCAGGCCAAGCTTCTGAGAGTGATCCAGGAACGCCAGTTCCAGCCGCTGGGAACAACGCGTATTGTCAAGGTTAACGTCCGTATCATCGTGGCCACGAACAGCAACCTCGAGCAGGATTCGGCTTCGGGAAAGTTTCGCCCCGACCTGTACTACCGGTTGAATGTTTTCCCCATCTACATGCCGCCCTTGCGCGAGCGCGGCAGCGACATCATCCTGCTGTCGGATTTTTTCGTGGGCAAGTACGCCGGCCAGCTCAACAAGACCATTAAGCGCATCTCCACGCCCGCCATTGACCTGCTGCTCGCCTACCACTGGCCCGGCAACGTGCGCGAGCTTGAGAATTGCATCGAGCGCGCTGCGCTGCTGGCCGACGGCGACACCATCGACAGCGTGCACCTGCCTCCTTCGCTGCAGATGAAGGCCCTCGCGCCGCAGGGCAAGAAGCCGCAGGGCAAGCTCGCAAGCCTCATCGGCACCTATGAGCGTTCCCTGATCGTGGACGCGCTCAAGGACACCCGCGGCAACCAGAGCAAGGCGGCCCGGCTGCTCGGTACCACCAAGCGCATCATGCAGTACAAGGTGGAAAAGTACGGCATCGATGTGGAGCGTTTCAAGGCCCGCAGCTGATGGTTTCAGCCCGGGGTTGGGCGTTCCCAGCGCATGTCTGCTTCATCACCGTCGTGCGGTTGCTTCCGGGCCGCGGCCGGTTCAGCGCAGCATTTCGATGTGTCCGACTTGCCGGCGTATCAGGTAAGCTGCCTGTCGGGACATGCAGGTGGTGTGTTCAGGGATCGGGCGAGACGCGTGCGACAATGCAACGTTTACTGGGCGGTTGATTTTTTTTTAAAAGTATATATGGTATATATTTTTTTTGCCTGGCATTTTTGAGAGGACGTATAATGTATCCAATAGTGCATCGCGAAGAGATGTCCGGCGGAGGGGTCGTGCTCAACGAGATCCACGCGCCGCAGATAGCCTCCCGCGCGAAACCGGGTCAATTCGTCATTTTGCAGGCCAATGAAACCGGCGAGCGTATACCCCTGACCATGGCCGATACCGATCCTCAGGCAGGCACCATTACGGTGATCTATCAGGTGGTCGGTGCCTCGACTCAGCTGTTCAAGGGCCTTGAGGTTGGCAAGGGCTATGATGATGTCGTCGGACCCCTGGGAAGGCCGACGCATATCGAGAAGGTCGGAACCGTGCTGTGCGTGGGCGGCGGCACGGGCGTGGCCGTGCTGCATCCCATCACGCGCGCGTTCAGGCAGGCCGGTAATCGAGTTATCGGTGTTATCGGAGCGCGCACACGCGATCTGCTGATCCTCGAGGACCGCATGCGTGCCGTCACCGATGAGTTGCACGTGTGCACGGATGACGGCTCCTGCGGCCACCACGGGTTCGTGACCGACGTCGTGAAGATTATTCTTGCAGACCGGACGGTCAACCAGGCGGTCGCGATCGGGCCCGTGCCGATGATGAAGTTTGTGTGTGCGATCACGCGCGAGGCGGACGTGCCTACGATGGTGAGCCTGAATCCGATCATGGTCGACGGCACCGGCATGTGCGGAGGCTGTCGGGTTTCGGTCGGCGGCGAGAACAAATTCGCCTGTGTCGATGGCCCTGAATTCGACGGCCACAAGGTCGATTTCGATCAGCTTATGCAGCGCCTCACGGCCTACCGTGCCGATGAGAAACGTTCGCAGGAAACGCATGCGTGCAGTCTCGGGCAGCCTGGTCCCGCCGCAAGCGACACGTAAGGATTGAGGAGCAGGAGCATGGAAAAGAACACCCAGACCTGGGCGCTGCCCCGGCAGGCCATGCCGGAACAGGACCCGCAGGTCCGGCGAGCCAATTTCAGAGAAGTGCCCTTGGGATACAGTGACCGGGCCGCGGTGATGGAGGCCAAGCGTTGCCTGCAGTGCAAGAAGCCAAGCTGTGTGCAGGGCTGTCCGGTCGAGGTCGATATACCCGGTTTTATCAGGCAGATTGCCCAGAGCGATTTTGATGAGGCGACCAGGATCATCTGGCGGACGAACAGCCTGCCGGCGGTCTGCGGCCGCGTCTGTCCGCAGGAGATCCAGTGCGAGGGCGCCTGTATTCTCGCGAAGCGCGGCGGCGAGGCCGTGGCCATCGGCAACCTCGAGCGTTTCGTGGCCGATCGCGCGCGCGAGGCGCAGATGCAGGACCTGCCTGAGGTCGCGGAGCCGACCGGCAAAAAGGTTGCCGTGGTGGGCTCAGGGCCTTCCGGGCTGACGGTTGCCGGCGACCTCGTGGTCAGGGGCCATGAGGTTACCGTTTTTGAGGCCTTTCATAAGCCCGGCGGGGTGCTGGTGTACGGCATCCCCGAGTTTCGCCTGCCCAAGGGCATCGTGAGTTCGGAGGTTGCCATGCTCGAGCGACTCGGCGTCAGGATCGCCTGCAACCAGGTGGTCGGCCGTACGGTGCTGGTTGATGAGCTGTTCGAGCAGGGATTCGACGCGGTTTATATCGGGGTGGGGGCCGGGCTGCCGACGTTCCTGAACATACCGGGGGAAAACCTGATCGGCATTTTGTCGGCCAATGAATATCTGACGCGCGCCAATTTGATGAAGGCCTACCTGTTTCCCGAATACGACACGCCCATCGCGCGCGGCAGGGACGTGGTGGTGCTGGGCGCGGGCAATGTCGCCATGGACGCGGCCCGTACGGCCCTGCGCCTGGGCGCGGAAACGGTTCGGATCGTGTACCGCCGCTCGCGTACCGAGATGCCCGCGCGCGCGGCCGAGATCCACCACGCCGAGCAGGAGGGCGTGGAGATGTTCCTGCTGAGCAACCCGGTGCGCTTCTGCGGGGACGAGCAGGGCCGCCTGACCGGCATGGACTGCATCAGGATGGAACTGGGCGAGCCGGATGCATCCGGAAGGCGGCGTCCCGTGCCTGTGCAGGGGTCGGAATTTCACCTTGACTGCGACCTGGCCATTGTTGCCGTGGGCGCGGGCGCAAACCCGCTGCTGACCGGCTCGACCGAGGGCCTGAAGCTCAACAGGTGGGGCTACATCGTCATTGATGAAGAAAGCGGCAAGACGTCCCGGCGCGGCGTGTGGGCCGGCGGCGACATCGTGACTGGCGCTGCGACCGTGATCCTGGCCATGGGCGCGGGACGCATCGCTGCCAATTCCATGCACACCTATCTGACGCTTGGCTGGTAACGGCCGGGACCGGCCATGTTTTTTTTTATGTCTTTCTGCTGTAATGTGTGCTGTTGCGTGCGAAGAAGTGCGCTACGCAGACACCTGCGCAGCACTACGACCGGCCCGTGTACGTATAAAGATAGTGCATGCCGGCTGCCCGGCATCACCATGCGCAGCATGCAGTCCGGGGTGTACAACAGGTAGGGCATTGCTGCCGGGCTGTCCGGGGCCCCGGCTGCGGGGTGGTTCGCAGGCAGCCGCAGCCCGATCAGACAGTGCTATAGTACTTTTCCCGTATAGACCCCAGGCGTACACCGCATACCCGTGCCCCGTTTTTTGTGTATCAAAGCCTTTCAGAGCTTGTACCTCAATACTATAGCCCGTGCAACACTCCCCTCCGTTCGTCTTGCGCCTGTCGGAGGGCCGGCCGCACAGCGCATGTAAAGCAGAACCCCGTTCATGGTTCGGCGAGCTCACCACGAACGGGGTCACAATTTTTTTTAAAAAAGGGTACAGGAAAACGTTAAACGCTCCAAGGCCATCTGCCTCGTTGTGGCACTGTATCCTTTTGTGCCAGACAGTTGGCATTTTTTTGCCTGGTTCGCCCCCGATACTGTGTGCGTGCCCACAACACCTGACCGGCGCCAGCTTCAGCCCATCAGGTTCGTTTCGGCATTGCGCGCAAAAGCCAGCGAGGCAACTTTTTCATAGGGCTTGCCGCGCATATCGACGATGTCGTATCCCCTGGCCAGGACCAGGTCTTTTTTCTGCAGCACGTCGGCTGCAGCCGCTTCATCGAGCACATATATCAAGGTGCCGCCTTCCGCAGCGTATTTCTGGCCGTAGCTGATGGGAACCTCGCAGGTCACGTCGCCGAGTATTGATTCCGCCACAGGGCCGGTTTTGCGTCCGCCGTTTGCCACAAGCACGACGGTGCGGGCCCGGTACACAAGCTCTGCACCCATGGAAATGGCATACCACGGACTTATATCCTTGGAAGGGAAATGCCCGTCCTTGACGGCATTTTCGACCGTATTGTCGTCAAGCTTGACGAGCAGGACATTATTGCCCTCGAACGGTATACCACTTTCATGAAAGGCCACGTGCCCGCGACCGCCGACACCGATAACGTGCAGATCGATACCGCCGAAGGATTCGATTTTTTTCTGGTATCCCTCAAGTATATCCCGCCGGATCATTTTCAAGATGCCGGTGGCCCGTTCGCTGATTACCACTGCCTTACCCTTGTCCGCTCCCTGCATCTCATACTGGTCCCTGCCGGCTTCGAGCGCCGCAACCAGTTCGGGCTGATCAATGAGCGTACCCCAGGGAACATTGGTTTCGATAAATTTTTTCTGCAGCAGGCCGAAAAGCTCCGAGATCATGAAATAACTGTAGGACTCACAGTGCAGGGCCCGCTGCTGCGCGTTTTCACCCGGCAGGCCGACGTATTCATCAAGGTTGAAGCTGCGTATGCCGCCGGCGTCGATCCGGTCGGCGTTAAAGGCTTTGGCGAGGTGCTTGTAGAGACCTGTCGGAGAATTTCCGGTCGCAAGGCCCAGAACGTATTCTTTTTTGACGGCCTGTTTTTCTTTGATGTCGGCTTCGACAATTTCAGCGGCAACCTTGCTCATTTGGTCGAAATCTTTGGTCACATAAATACTAAACGGCATCGCATGGTCCTTTCCGGGGTATTCTGGTTGACGTATCAATTCATAGAGTGCAAGCTTTCGCTTCCGGCGCCGCCTGTCAGCTGAGCGCTTTTTTAACGATATCGGCCAGCCCCCTGCAGTGTTTTTCGGTTATTTCCTTTGTCGGCCCCTCGACCATGACGCGGCACATGTTCTGTGTTCCCGAATAACGGATGAGCACACGGCCCTGCTCCTTGAGCTCGGCTTCCACCTGTTTGATTGCCTTGACGATTTCGGGCACCGTGGTGATATCGGGCTTGCGCTGCACGTCAACGTTGATCAGCTTTTGCGGCAGCACGTCCATGAGCCTGGCAAGCTCGGACAGAGGCTTGCCGGACTTGAGCATCGCGGCGATCAGCTGCAGCGAGGTCAGTATGCCGTCGCCGGTCGTGTGATGGTCAAGGAAAATCATATGTCCCGATTCTTCGCCGCCGATCACGGAGCCCAGGCGCTGCATATCTTCCAGCACATAGCGATCGCCCACCTTTGATGCATGATGCTTGAAGCCGTATTTTTTACAGGCAAGCGTGAGGCCGAGATTGCTCATGATGGTGCTTACCAGCAGGTCGTTTTTGAGCCGCCCCTCATCCTTGAGCACCCTGGCGCAGATAAGCAGTATCTGGTCGCCGGTTATCTCGTTGCCTTTTTCGTCCACGGCGATAAGGCGGTCGCCGTCGCCGTCAAAGGCAAGGCCGATGGCGGCCCCGGTTTCCAAGACGGTTTTTTTCAGATCCTCCGTGTGCTGCGAACCGCACGTGTCGTTGATGTTGAGTCCGTCGGGCTTGTTGTGGATGAGTGTCAAATCGGCGCCCAGTTCGGTATAGGCTTCCGGCGCGACCGTATAGGTGGCGCCGTTGGCCACGTCCATGGCGATTTTCATGCCCTCCATGGACAATGCGCGGGGGAAGCTGTTCTTTAAAAATACGATATAGCGGCCATGAACGTCATTAAGGCGATAGGCGTGGCCCATCTCCCGGGGCGGAGGAACCAGTTCGGGCAGCTTTCCGCCGAGAATGAGCTCTTCGATTTCATTCTCCTGCGCATCGGACAATTTGAACCCGTTTCCGGAAAATATTTTGATGCCGTTGTCCTGAAAGGGGTTATGGGACGCTGAGATGACAATGCCCGCATCAGCGCGCATGCTTTCGGTCATAAAGGCGATACCGGGGGTCGGCAGCACGCCCACCAGGTAGGGGACACCCCCCATAGAGGTGATGCCCGATTCCAGGGAGCTTTCGAGCATATACCCGGAAATGCGCGTATCCTTGCCGATAATGACCCGCGTCGTGTGGCTCTTTTTCCTCAGTATATAGGTGACCGCCTGGCCAACGGCAAACGCCATAGCCGCATCCATGGGATGGCGGTTGGCCTCGCCTCTGATGCCGTCGGTTCCGAATAATTTGCCCATAACATGTCCTCCTGGTTTGTATTAATTTTCTGATTTTATTATGCCCATATGCAGCGATGCAAGGAGCGATGATGCCCTGCTGCACAGGCTTTCAACGATCTGCTGCAGCCAGGCTACGCCCTGCTGCGCAGTTGCAGGCGGCAGGGCGCGAATTGCAGCGATATAACCGTCCGCAGCGAGGCTCCCGCTTTCCTGGAACGCGGACAGGAAGCTGTCTCGGCGCGGCACTATGGTGTCGGGCAGATCGGCGCCGAACAGGTCGCAGACGCTTTCTATGTTTTCAGATAGTACGCGCTGCGCGCTGTGATGCTCGGGAATGTTGCCGGCCAGGGCCCTGAGCCTGTTTGTCCGTTCCTTTTTGGCAAGGGCAAGCTTGTCAAGGGCGCCGGCATAGACAAGGGGCCCGAATTCCTGCCTGCTGAAAAACGTCTGGCGCACATGCATATACCACTGTTCGAGGGCGACAAGGTTTGCCAGGTAGACGATATTGTTGCCCATGATGCGGCCGAGGTTCAAATACGCATGAGGACTGGCATCCATGATTTTGCCGGGGTGTACCTTGGCGATAATCAGTTTGTTGTCCTTTGTCATGTCGTGGCGCAGGACCGAGCCTGCGGCAACCACGGTCCCGAATCCCAGCCGCACCGGTCCGACGGTGCCGCCCTGGCCGCCGAGGAAAATCGCGGGCTGGTTCAGCATGACGCCTCTCGGCACGTCGCCGAACAGCGACGGGGTCGTTTTGTTGCCGTCGGGCGTAAAGTTGAAGTGAATGTAGGAGCTGCCGACCTCGCTGTGGTTCTTGCGGCTCGTGCCGCCGGCCATCAGGCAGTCGCAGAAATTGATAAGGCTGCCCAGCGTAACAAAGGGAAACAGTATTGTCTGCTTCAGGCCCACGCAGTGCGCGCCGCCCGCTTCTTCCTCCAGGATGCATCCCTCGCGGACATGAGCGCCCAGGCTCATATTGGCCTTTTCCAAAAAAACCGCTTTTTTGAAATACCCTGCCTTGAGTTCAACCGCGGGGCCGATTTGACAATCCTCAACGGTTACCGGGCCTTCGCTGCCGAGTTGCGCGCCTGCCGATATAACCGTTTTGGCTCCGTACAGCCGGCAGCCGGGATACAGGGTAACCCCGGTGCCGGAAACCTGCTTAACATTGAAGTCGTCGCCCACGTCCAGGCTGAGCGGGTTGGGGATCAGCACCCCCTTTTTGGCCATGTGCAGTACTTTATCGTAGCCTCTCGGTTTTACATCCATGTCTTCTCCTGCTGTGAACAATGGTCATGGCCCTTGGTGCACCAGAACCCGTTCGCCACTACGCCGCACAATGGGCCGCATATCTTAAAGTCTCGACTAATTGGCAAAATTGCCGATTTTTTTATATGAAGCTCTATTGTTTTTGTCATAAAAAAAAATTTTTTACAAGTAATTTTTTTATTATACTAAGAAATAATGGGACGTTTTAGGTTTTTACGTTTGGATACTATAAGGGTGGGCATAAGAATATATCTATATTATCGGCAATCGCCTGCCTTTTCCCTGTGACAGTTTTTTTTGTTGCACTGGCATTACATACGTATGTACTATACGCGGATAAAAGGGATGCATTGAAATTCTCTTGTGTGAAAATGCAGGTGACTGCTAACCGGAATCACACAAGCAAGGCCGCTGCACGATACACCACACAAGCATATCTGGCCAACTGACTGCTGTATCCAATTGGCACGAATTTTACAGACGCCCCCCAGCAGAACAGTATGGACAAGGGTGTATATCCTGGAGTCCGTTGTTTCTATGCTGTGGTGCCTGCTTGCGCAGCCCACAAGCCCGCCGCATACATGCTGATTGCTGCGCTGCGCATCACCCATCCGTTATGCCGGGGCAGACACGGCATCCGTGCATGTGTGTTTTCTGGCGGTCACCGGTTGGGTGCTCGTAGTGTGCACATTGCTACATGAGTCCAAGGAGAGCATTGCTGTAAATCTGATGCGCGACATGGAGGCTTTTGAGGCCGGCGGCATACACCTGATGAGCGCTGTTGGAGGCGTAGAGTATCTGTGTGACCTTGTAGAGCAGGCCCGCCGCGACAACGATGACCCCGGCTTCCACAGTTTTTTCGGCCACACTGTCAAAAAGCCCTGCATGGCCGGAAGAAAATTTTTTCATTCCTTCATAAAAATGGTGCCACGCGTGCATCAGGGATGCTGTGTAGTGGTGTGCCATGCTGTGTCCCTCCATCGCGAAAATTTTTTCCTTTCGCAGGCATGCACCGGCAGCGTTTATTGCCGGGTACCTTACTTATGTATATAGCTGCCGGTTTCGCCGGTTGCAATGGCATAAACGGGAATTATTCCGGGGCCCTGCAATAGGTGTATAGCGTTGCGTGGCGAGTGCCGTTGGCGTGTTGCCGGGCACACAGCTTCCGGCCGGGCGCGGGATCGATTTTGCAATAACGGCAGGGTTTTTTTACGGTCGCGCCTCCCGGAGGCCGTTGAAATGGTATGCATGGTCCTCGGTTTTGCGCTTCCGCAAGACAGGCGTGTAATTGTAATCGGCCATTTTATCCCACGGGGCAGCACCTCTCCTGTAGTCTGGCCCGGGCCTTCGCCGGAGTGGCACGGCAGGATGCAGTGTACCTGCCATATCGGATCAGGCCCGTATCCCGTGATTTTCAGCTGTAAACAGGGACAACCGAACCTGTTTTTCCGGACGGTTTCATATGCAGGGTAATTCTGCGCATTAATGCGTATTAAATTTTTTAACAAAAATGAATCAAGATGGACTATATCTACATTTTTGTTGCATTTTTTGAGGGTGCTCTATTGCTCAGTAGCCCGTTTTTTTCTGCTGACTATCATAACATGCTGTAATATCTTATATTAATAAAATAATCAGTTTTGGTTCGGTAAAAAAATGTACCGGCTTGAGTAATGGCACGCTTTTCGCTCTATACTGTAGAAGGATATCAGTACAGGAGGTACACAGGATGTGCAGGCTGTTTGCAGTAACAAGTGAAGATCCGCTCTCCCCCATGGTTGCATTGCGGGCGCTGGACGTGATGAAGGAAGGCCATGACGGCTCCGGTGTCGGGCTGTTCATGACCGACCTGGGAGGAGACCTTGAGCCTTTCAAGGGGTCGCCGATCCTGTCGGGGATATTCTCCCAGGAGGGCATCAAGAAACTGGATCGCTACATGATGGAGATCGGGCTGCTCACCAAATACAAGATCTCCGTGCGGCCCAGCGTCGCGCCGCCTGAAGGAACGCCCAAGCGCGACCAGTATTTGATCCGGGTGTATGAATACCCCTTTGAGTGGGACGGGTTGAGCCAGGCCGAGATCGAAAATCGGCTCATGAATATCAGGCTTGCTCTCAGGGCCATGGGCGAGCAGGACCAGTCCATGATGGTGTTTTCTTTTTGGCCCGACGTGATCATGCTCAAGGAGGTGGGTGACCCCATGCAGATAGCCGACTATCTCGGGCTTGAGCGGCTGGGCATTCAGGCACGGGTCATCATGGCGCAAGGTCGCCAGAATACCAATTATGCCATTACCCTGTATGCCTGCCACCCGTTCTTCCTGCAGGGCGTGGCTACCATGACCAACGGTGAGAACACGGCGTTCGGTCCGATCAGGGAGTATCTGGCCTCGCGCGGGTTTGCCGGTTATGCGGGATACCAGTCAGACTCGGAGGTGTTTGCCCATATCCTGCATTACACCACGAAAAAACTGGGGCTCGGGCTTGAGGCCTACAAGCACATCATTACCCCGCTTACCGATCAGGAGCTGGTCTCGCACCCGGACCGCGAATTCCTGCGCAGACTCAAGCACAGCTGCCGTTTCCTGACGATCGACGGTCCCAATTGCGTGATCGGCTGCCTGCCGGACAAGACGGTGTTCATGACGCAGGACAGCAAGAAGCTCAGGCCCGGGGTCGTTGGAGGCCGTCCGGGAATGTTCGCATTTTCATCAGAGATGTGCGGGCTGGAAGAGGCCATACCCGACAAGCAGCGGATTTTTGAATTTCAGCCCATGAAGTATGATGTGGCATATGTCGATGCCAAACGTACGGAGGTACAGCGATGGAACCAGTGGGACACCTGCATCCGTCAACACTGAGCCCGATCGATCTTCCCTGGCAGATCCGCTGGGACAGGGACCGGTGCACGCTGTGCGGCCGCTGTACGGCCGTGTGTCCGGTGCGGGCGCTGGAACTGGGCGTGCATCGCACGCGTTCTATCGATGTGCCGGCGGGTCTTTCTGAAAAGCCGACCGGCAGCTACGGGGTGTATCACGCGGTCGACAGCACCACGGACATTTCCCGCGCCTGCGTGGGCTGCGGCATGTGCGCGCTGGTGTGTCCCAATGACGCTATACGGCCGGAGCGCAGCGGTGAGGTCGACCGACTCAGGTTCCACAATACCCAGGGCGGCGAGCCGCGCCGCAGGGGCGGCCGTCGCAACGATCCCGCCAGCCTGCTGGACCGTATTAAGTTCGTGCGTATCTCGATGCTGACCGATCCGGCCCTTGACGCGGGTCGTCATGAATTCGAGGTCAGGACGCTTTTGGGCCGTGTGCTGCCGCCTGAGGAGGCCGTGCGCGCTTCGGCCGAGAACGGCTGGATCCCGCCGGTGCGCGAGATATATCCCCTGATCATCGGCGGTATGTCCTTCGGCGCTTTGTCGCCCAATATGTGGGAAGGCCTGCAGATGGGCGTGGCCTACCTGAACGAGGAGCTGGGCATGCCCGTGCGCATTTCTACCGGCGAGGGCGGGTGTCCGCCGCGCCTTTTGCGTTCACGTTTTCTGAAGTACGTGATCCTGCAGATCGCAAGCGGGTACTTCGGCTGGGATGAGATTATCCATGCCCTGCCGCACATGAAGGAAGACCCCTGCGCCATTGAGATCAAGTACGGCCAGGGTGCCAAGCCGGGCGACGGCGGCCTTTTGATGTGGTACAAGGTCAACAAATTGATTGCTGCCATACGCGGCGTGCCGCCGCGCGTGAGCCTGCCCTCTCCTCCGACCCATCAGACCAAGTACTCGATCGAGGAATCGGTGGCCAAGATGATCCAGTCCATGTCAATGGCCTGGGGCTTTCGCGTGCCGGTGTACCCCAAGATATCTGCCACCGCCACAATGCTGGCGGTGTTGAACAATCTTGCGCGCAACCCCTATGCGGCAGCCCTTGCCATCGACGGCGAGGACGGTGGAACCGGCGCGGCCTACAATGTGTCCATGAACCATATGGGCCATCCGGTTGCGAGCAACGTGCGTGATGCGTATTTAAATCTTGTCAAGATCGGCAAGCAGAACGAGATTCCGATCTTCGCCGGCGGGGGCGTGGGTAAGAACGGTAACCTGGCCGCCAATGCCGCTGCACTGATCATGCTCGGCGCCTCGGGCGTGCAGGTCGGCAAGTATATCATGCAGGCTGCGGCCGGATGCGTGGGCACCGAGAGCGACCGTTGTAATATTTGTAATATCGGCCTGTGTCCCAAGGGCATCACTTCGCAGGACCCGCGGCTGTACCGCAGGATCGACCCCGAGCAGGTTGCCCAGAGGCTGGTCGATATATATCTGAGCTTTGACGCAGAGCTGAAGAAGATCCTGGCTCCGCTGGGACGCTCTACATCGCTTCCCATCGGCATGGCGGATGCGCTCGGTATCGATGACTACTACGCTGCGGAGCGCCTGCAGATCAAGCACGTGGTATAGCAAGCACGCGAGGCACAGCAATGAGCAGAGCCAAAAAGATCGTAATCAAGGGCATGGAAGAGGGCAGGCGGGTCGAATCCCGGGTTCTTGAGGAGTGCATCCAGGGCGCCTTTCAATCCGGGTGCCGCAGCATCGAAGTACATGCTTTCGGCCAGCACGGCATCGGCGGTCGGCTACAGGACGCGCTCGATTCCCCGGTGCAGGTCGACATCCACGGCTATGCCGGCCAGCGGGTCGGGTCCATGGGCTTTCCGGGGACCCGGATCGACGTACACGGCCAGGCATCCGACGATGTGGGCTGGCTCAATGCGGGCGCAACGATTGTGGTGCACGGGGATGCCACCAACGGTGTCGCCAATGCAATGGCCCAGGGGAAAGTCCTTGTCGCCGGTGATATCGGATCGCGCGGCATGACCATGACAAAGAATAATCCGCGCTTTACGCCGCCTGAGCTCTGGGTGCTGGGCGGAGCGGGGGACTCGTTCGCCGAGTTCATGGCCGGCGGCATTGCCGTGGTGTGCGGATTTGAGTCACAATACCGCGGCAACATCCTCGGGCATCGTCCCTGCGTGGGCATGGTGGGCGGGAGGATATTCTTCCGCGGACGGCAGGAGAATTTCAGCAGCGCGGATGCGCGTCTGGTGAAGATCACCGATGAGGACTGGCAGTGGCTCATCCGTAATATGAAGGAATTTCTGGAGGCGATCGGCCGCTCGGATCTGTATACGGCTTTGACACAGGAACGCTCCGAGTGGAAGCTGCTCAGGGCCCTTGAGCCGTTCGAACGCAATGGCCGCATACGCATGCCCATGGTGCGCTTTCGAGCTGAGGTATGGGAGAACGAACTGGGGGACGGCGGCCTGATCGGCGACCTGACCGACATCGACCGCAGCCCGGTGCCTGTTATCACCACGGGAGATCTGCGGCGTTTTGTGCCTGTGTGGGAGAATCATAAGTATATGCCGCCGTGCCAGGCGGCCTGTCCGACCGGCATTCCCGTCCAGCAGCGCTGGGCGCTCATTCGTAAAGGAGAGATCAATGCTGCCGCAGCCCTTGCGCTCGAGCATACTCCGTTTCCGGCCACGGTGTGCGGGTATCTGTGCCCGAATCTGTGTATGCAGAGCTGCACCCGCACCAGGGAGCGCATGGAGGCGATCGACGTGACCGTGCTCGGACGGGCCAGCCGCAAGGCGGCACTTCCAAAGCCTGCCGCGCCGATCGGCAACAGCGTTGCGGTGATCGGTGCCGGGCCCGCCGGCCTTTCGGTCGCCTGGCAGCTCTGGATGAAGGGCCATGACGTTGAGGTGTTCGACAGCAGCGAGCGTGCCGGCGGCAAGATCGCCAGCGTTATCCCGGAGAGCCGCTTTCCGCGCGAGGTGTTCGAGAAAGAGCTGCAGCGCGTTTTGAAAACCGTTGCCTACCGACAGTTGCCGGAGCGGCTTGATGCCGAACGTTTTGCCGCGATACGTGACACACACGCATGTACCGTCATCGCGACCGGGGCGGACCGGCCCCGCAGTCTCAGCATTCCCGGTGCAGAACGGGCACTCGACGCGTTTGATTTTCTGCGCAGGGCAAAGCAGGGCCGGGCGCAGGTAGGTGCGCGCGTGGTGATCATCGGCGCGGGCAATGTGGGCTGCGACGCGGCGACAGAGGCAAAGCGCCTCGGCGCGACCGGGATAACCCTGATAGATATCCGTACGCCGGCCTCGTTCGGCAAGGAGCGTGCGGCCGCGGAAAAGGCCGGCGCCCGGTTCCGGTGGCCGCTTACGCCCACGGCCATCGTCGAAGAAGGCGTGGAAACGCAGGAGGGCACCTTCCTGGACGCCGATACGGTGATCGTCGCCATCGGCGAGATGCCCGACCTTGCGTTTCTGCCCGAAGGTATCGCGATCAAGCAGGGTTTCATTGATGTGGATGAGCACGGCCGGACCACGGACGAGCGCGTGTATGCCGTCGGCGACAGCGTAAGACCCGGCCTGATCACCGAGGCGATCGCCGCCGGTAAGACGGTTGCCGCCGTCATTGACGCGCGCGCGCGCGGACTTGACTGCACGTTCGATCGTCTGACGGCCATCGATCCCGCCCGGGTCAAGCTGGCCTATTACAGCCCGCAGCTGCGGCCCGGTGACGATCCCGCGGCGTGCGCTGATACGTGCGCGTCATGCGGAGGCTGCCGGGACTGCGGTCTGTGCGAAACCCTTTGTCCGCAGCAGGCCATCAGTCGCGCTGAATTGCCCGGCGGAGCCTACGAGTACGTTGCCGACCCTGACAAATGCATCGGGTGCGGCTTCTGCTCCGGGGCGTGTCCCTGCGGCATATGGGCGCTCAGGGAGAATGACCCGATTGAGTAACATAACGATACCAGTATGCTTAACGCACGCATAATTTATCCCCGGACGGGGAATACGCGCGCAACAGGAGGAACACGACATGTTTAACTGCACCACGGAACAGGATGTATTGAAGGCGGTCAAGGAACACAAGGTCAGTTTTGTCCAGTTTTGGTTCACCGATGTGCTGGGCAGGCTCAAGGGCTTCAGCGTCACGCCATCGGAGCTCGAGGAGGGCCTGGCCGAAGGCATGGGATTCGACGGCTCATCGGTAGAGGGATTTGCGCGTATCCATGAGAGCGATATGATAGCCAAGCCCGACCCGACGACCTTCCAGCTGCTGCCCTGGCGGCCTTCGGACCTGCCGGTCGCCCGCCTGATATGCGACATTCTCAATCCTGACGGTACGCCCTATGACGGCGATCCGCGCTTCGCGCTCAGGCGCGTGCTCGAAAAAGCGGCACGCCGGGGCTACAGCTGCTATCTTGGCCCCGAGCTCGAGTATTTTTATTTTGCCGATGACAAAAACGTCACACCTCTCGATAAGGGAGGTTATTTTGACGGGCTTCCGATTGACAGCGGCGTCGAAATGCGCCGGGACACTATTTTCTGTATGCAAAAAATGGGAATTGAGGTAGAATACAGTCATCACGAGGTCGCGCCTTCTCAGCATGAGATCGACCTGCGCTACAAGGAAGCCCTGAAGATGGCCGACATTGTGATGACGTACCGCACGGCCGTGAAGGAGATCGCCCGGCAGCACGGGGTATACGCAACATTTATGCCCAAGCCGCTCGCGGATGAGAACGGCAGCGGCATGCATGTGCATCAGTCTTTGTTCAAGGACGGCGAGAACGTTTTTTTTGATCCCAACGACGAGTTTCATCTGTCCACGACCGCACGGCATTATATCGCGGGCATAATGAAGCATGCCCGCGAGCTTTCCGCGGTAACCAACCAGTGGGTCAATTCCTACAAGCGGCTTGTTCCCGGTTACGAGGCCCCGGTCTACGTTTCCTGGGCGCGTAGAAACCGTTCAGCGATGCTGCGGGTGCCCATGTACAAGCCCGGCAAGTCGAAGGCCACGCGGATCGAATTCCGTTCGCCCGATCCGGCCTGCAATCCGTACCTGGCATTCGCTGTCCAGATCGCGGCCGGCCTGCACGGCATCGAGAACGAATACAGTTTGCCCGGCCCGGTTGAACAGGATATTTTCGAGATGGATGAAAAGGCGCGCGCAGAGGCCGGCATCACATCGCTGCCGGGCAACCTGTTTGAAGCGCTGCAGGAAGTCAGCGCCAGCACGCTCGTGAAGGAGGCGCTCGGGGAGCATATATTCGGTAAGTTTATTGAGAACAAGAAGAAGGAATGGGACGCCTACCGGATACATGTGAGCCGACATGAACTGAATACGTATCTGCCGGTGTTGTAGAAGCAGTTGAGGCGCAGAAGAAAGCCGGCACTGCACTGGGCCGCCGCTGAGACGGAACCTCGTATGACGGTTGCATGATTGGGCAGCAGTGAACACCGGCCCGCGGGCCGGTGTTTATGCACCCGCAGAACGGAGTATGCCTGATGGCAGCAGAAAAAAAATGTCCGGCCGTTATTGTTCTGGAGGACGGCACCGTGTACAGGGGTACTGCTTTTGCGGGGCAGGGCCAGGCCTGCGGTGAGGTCGTGTTCAATACCGCCATGGCAGGCTATCAGGAGGTGTTGACCGACCCGTCCTACAAAGAACAGATCCTGGTCATGACCTTTCCCCTCATCGGCAGCTACGGCATTAATGATCAGGACATTGAATCCGGTGCGATCCATCTCGAAGGGTTTGTCGTCAGGGAGTATCAGGAGCGGCCCAGCAATTTTCGTTCGACCCGGACCCTGGCCCGCTATCTTGACGATCACGGAAAGATAGGCATCGAGGGCATTGACACGCGCGCGTTGACCCGGCGTATACGCACGCAGGGCGCCATGCGCGCCATCATCGCCGCCGGGCCGGTTAGCCTCGATGAGCTGAAGGCCCGACTTGATGCTTATCCCGGTCTGGTCGGCCGCGACATCGTGCAGACGGTCGCCGGTCGTGCGATATCGTTGTGGCAGGACGGAGCGCATGTAACGGCCTTCCGGGTGTCCGCCAGGGGTGACCGCCTGCGGGTGGCGGTCTTCGACTGCGGGGCCAAACACACTATTTTCCGCAACCTCGAGCAGCTGGGCTGCGAGGTCGTGGTGGTTCCTTCCCGTTTCGGGCCCGATGATATCATGTCCCTGGAGCCTGACGGGGTGCTGCTGTCGAACGGACCCGGTGATCCTGCGCCTTTGAAGCGTGAGGTTGAAACGGTCAGGGCGCTGCTGGGCCGCGTGCCGGTGTTCGGCATATGCCTTGGGCATCAGCTGCTTGCCCAGGCCGTCGGGGCGAAAACCGCAAAGCTCAAATTCGGCCATCACGGGGTAAACCAGCCGGTCAAGAACATGCTGAGCGGACGGGTCGAGATCACCTCCCAGAACCATGGATTTTATGTGCTGCGCGATACGCTTCCTGATGGCGCGTTTGTAACACATGTCAATTTGAACGACGATACTCTCGAGGGTATCAGGTACCCGTCCCGGATGGCATTCAGCGTCCAGTACCACCCGGAAGCCGCGCCCGGGCCGCATGATTCGCAGTATCTGTTTGAGGATTTTGTGCGCCTGATGCGCTCACGAACCATGTAACAGGAAAGGAATCGCATGAGACAGCCGTTGTGGCCACGGGTGCGCGCGCTTTTTTCATGGAATATCTGTTTCGGGCGCGATCCGGCTCTGGTGCCGCCGCGTTCGGTCGTCGTGTTTCCGTGCCGGATCGGTTTTTTGTGTTGCGGGTTGGCCGGTATTCTCGTTATCAGGGGGGAGCGTCCGGCCGTGGCTGAATCCCCGGACGATCCGGCACTGCTTGCGGGGCTTTGGGCGAAGATATGCGGCCGTTGCCTGAACGATGTGTTCGGCGGCGCTGCAGCGCCCACGGACTATCTTGAGCCGGCAGCACTCGCGCAGCTTGACAAAGAGATCACCGCGCTGAAACAGGAACCGGCACGCCTGTGGGCCCTCACGCGCGGTGAGACCGCGTCGGCGCTCGAACGTCTGTGCGCGGCCATGGCGTCTTTTGTTCAGCAGGAAGAAGATCTGTTGGAGCAAAAGGCCGCGTCTTTTTCAACCCATGATCTTGAGACCCTGACCCGCCCGTTGATAGCGCTCAAGGATGCCGCCTGGGCTCTGCAGCGGGACGTGCTGGAAAACCAGGCCCGCATACAGGATCTCGCGTGCGGTCGTGCGGCAGCGGGCCAGGAGGCGTTTGAAAAATACCTGCGGCTCAACCGCACGCTGAACGCACTTGACAGGCTCGAGGTGCGCGGCCGGGATTCCTGCGGCCTGCAGGCGGCTTTCGGGTTCGGGAGCGCAGCCGCATTGCAGGGGATCATCGAAGCGATCGATGCCGCGGGTCATCGCGCGCAGTTCGACCGGCGCTGCGTTGATGGAGACACGCGCAACCTGGGCATCAGCCGTGGCCCCGATTCGATCATTTTTACCTATAAAACCGCCCGGCCCACCGGCGATCTCGGCGACAACACACGCAGCCTCCGCCGGGATATCCGGGAGGATGCCCTGCTCGGGTTTGTCATGGAGCATCTCCCCGGCTGCCAGATGTACCTGGCCCATACGCGCTGGGCCTCGGTGGGTGCCATCAACGAGGCCAATTGCCATCCGGTCAATGCCTTCAGCCCCGACCCTGACGGCGGCACCGGGCTCAGGCACTATCCCTTTTACGGCAGCGGGACCTGGACCATCAATGTGGCGCTCAACGGTGATATCGACAATTACCCCGAGATCAAAGAGCAACTTGAGGCGAGCGGGAGGCCGATCGACAGCCGGGTTACCACGGACACCAAAATCATTCCCCTTGTCGTCGAGCGCTACCTGCTTGCGGGCCATGACCTGAAAGAGGCTTTCAGAAAGGCCCTGTGTGAGTTTGAGGGCTCACATGCCATTGCCATGCAGAGTAGTCTGGAGCCGGGCAGGATCTATCTGGCCCAGCGCGGCAGCGGCCAGTCCATCTATGTCGGCCTGAGTGACAGCCAGTACATTTTTTCTTCGGAGGTATACGGCCTGGTCGAGGAAACGCCGCGGTTCATAAAGATGGACGGTGAAAAGGAGCGCATTCCCGGTGACGTGCGTACCCGCGGGCAGCTGTTCGTCCTGCGCAGCGACGCCGGCCCGGGCCTCGACGGCATCGAGGCCATGTACTACGACGGCTATCCTCTCGAGGTTGACGAGCACGACATTCAGCGCGCCCAGATAACCACCCGCGATATCGAGCGCGGAGAAAATGCGCATTTTTTCATTAAAGAAATCAACGAGGCGCCGCTGTCCGTTCGCAAAACAATGCGCGGCAAGTATCGTATCGAAAACGACCGAGAGGTTGTATTCAACCTGGATGACGAGGTGGTCCCGGCCAGGATCAGGGATGCGCTCACCGCGGGCAGTATCAAGCGTATTTTCGTTGTGGGGCAGGGCACGGCCGCCATTGCGGGGGCTGCGGCCGCTGAGGCCTTTGCCGTGTACCTGCGCGGCGCGCCCGTGTCCGTGCGGGCGGTCAAGGCAACCGACCTGAGCGGATTTTGCCTTGAGAAGGACATGTCCGATTGTCTTGTCATCGCCATTACCCAGTCCGGAACCACCACGGATACGAACCGTGCGGTATCCATGGTTCGTGAGCGCGGGGCGTACCTGATCGCCATCGTCAACCGCAGGCAGTCCGACATCACAAACCGGGTTGACGGCGTTTTTTATACCAGCGACGGCCGCGATATTGAGATGTCGGTGGCGTCGACCAAGGCTTTTTACGCGCAGATCACTGCCGGAACGGTGCTTGCGCTGTTCATGGCCCAGCTCCTGGAGACGCGTTCGCCTGAGGAGGTCTGCCGTGCGGTCATGCTGCTCGAGCAGGCGCCCGCGCTCATGCGCAGGGTGCTCGCGGCGCAGGAATCTATACGTGAATCTGCCTCCAGGCTTGCCTGTACCAAGAAATACTGGGCTGTTGTCGGCAGCGGGGCCAATAAGGCCGCTTCCGACGAGATCCGGATCAAGCTCAGCGAGTTGTGTTACAAAACCATATCCTCCGATGTCATCGAGGACAAAAAACACATCGACCTTTCATCAGAACCCCTGATACTGGTATGCGCAGCGGGCAGCCCCGAGGTTGTGCGGGAGGACATTGTCAAGGATGTGGCAATATTCCACGCCCATGCATCCAGCGTTGTGGTTATCGCCGACGAAGGTGAAAAGCGTTTCAAACCGATCGCACACAGTGTTATTCATTTGCCCGCATGCGGATTTCCGGTGTCGGTCATTCTCAATACCCTGGCCGGGCATTTGTGGGGTTATTATGCCGCCTGCAGCCTTGACGAACAGGCCTCGGCCTTGAAGCGCTTTCGCTCCGATCTTTCCGAACTGGTGCGTTTGCAGGACGTAAGGGGGCTGTCCGTGTTCGAGAGCATCGCCGACCCGCAGCTGCATCGCCTGGTCGAGGGATTTTCAGACGTTTTTCACGGCTGGCGCCGTGCGCGCCGGCTCGCCTCCATGCATGTTGAAACCGCCGCGGACATCACACTGCTTCTCAAGTACGCGGTGGGCAGGCTGCCGATCGAGGATTTCTGGAGTGAGATCGGCGACAGTCGGGCCGCAACCACGCCGCTGGATGAGCTGGATGCGGCCCTGGGAAGGGCCATTGACGAGCTTGCCCGGCCCGTGGACGCGATCCGCCACCAGGCAAAAACCGTTACGGTGGGAACAAGCAGGAAGGTCGAGGCTCCCAAGGGCCCTGTTTTCGATCTGATCGAGGAGTTGTCTTTCACGGTCGCCAATATCAGCGCAAAAGACGGGCTGGCCTTGAAGCGCTTTCAGGAAGCTGTTTCCGAAATCAGGGGCTCTACTCTGTACGCGGTCAGGGGTCTGGATGAACAGGGGCGCCCCACGGAGGGATCCACCATCAGAGTCATCGGCAAGCGGGGAATTGCCGAAGGGCGTAAGTCGCGTTTTGACCGTGCCGGGGCGCTCATGGGCACCAAGAGCACCATCGTGCGCACAGGTGATGTGTATGCCGGGCAGGGCAAGTCGGACCATGCACCGATTATTATCCTGCCGCTGCTGAATGCGGCGCGAACGGTCGATCATCTGCTTTTGCTGCATGTCGCCTATCGCGAGGACATCGGCGCCGAACGCAAAAAGGAGATCCTGGGAGAAAAATATACGGATATCCGCAACCTGATTGACGAGTATAACGCTGTCTGGAATGACGAGTACATCGAGCAGCTGCCCATCAGCGTGCTGCTCGGCGAGGATGTTGAAACGATCAAGAATATGATTTTCGAACGCTTAGGGAACGATACGCAGTCAGCCTGAACAGTGCATGCCCCTATGCAGGTGCACGGGCATGCAGCCGGTGACTGAGCGTGAGCCACGTGCGCTATACATGGAGAGAACATGCCGCGAAGGGATGATTTAAAGAAAATACTTATTGTCGGCTCGGGTCCTATTCAGATTTCGCAGGCCTGCGAGTTCGATTATTCCGGTGTGCAGGCCTGCAAGGCCCTGCGGGAGGAGGGCTACGCGGTCGTCCTGATCAACTCGAATCCCGCGACCATTATGACCGATCCTGAGTTTGCGGACCGAACCTACGTGGAGCCTATCACCCCGGAGTTCGTGGCGCGCATTATCGAGCTCGAGAGGCCTGACGCTATCCTGCCGACGCTCGGCGGGCAGACCGGGTTGAACGTCTCGGTCAAGGTCCACGAGATGGGTGTGCTCGAACGTTTCGGCGTCGAGATGATCGGGGCCAGCCCCGCGGTGATCCATAAGGCCGAGGACCGTGAGCAGTTCAGGCACGCCATGGAGAACATAGGCCTGCGGGTCCCCCGCAGCGGATTCGCACGCACTATGGACGATGTCTGGGCGGTGGCAGCGGATATCGGCTATCCGGTCATCGTCCGGCCTGCCTTTACCCTGGGCGGCATCGGCGGCGGCATCGCCTACAACCCCGAGGACCTGGATGCGATCGCGCGCGCGGGCATCAGCGCCAGCATGATCGGCGAGGTGATGCTGGAGGAGTCCGTGATCGGGTGGAAGGAATACGAGCTGGAGGTCATGCGCGACAAGGCCGACAATGTCGTCATTATCTGTTCCATCGAGAATATCGATGCCATGGGCGTGCACACCGGTGACTCCATTACCGTGGCCCCGGCGCAGACCCTCTCCGATGTCGAGTATCAGCGCCTGCGCAACGCCGCCATAGCCGTCATGCGCGAGATCGGCGTGGAGACGGGGGGGTCCAATGTGCAGTTCGCGGTCAACCCGGCCGACGGTGAGCTGGTCGTGATCGAGATGAATCCGCGGGTGTCGCGTTCCTCGGCCCTGGCATCCAAGGCCACGGGGTTCCCGATCGCCAAGATCGCGGCCAAGCTCGCGGTGGGTTACACCCTGGACGAGATACCCAACGACATAACACGCGAGACCTTTGCCTCGTTCGAGCCGACGATCGATTACTGCGTGGTGAAGATTCCGCGCTGGACTTTCGAGAAGTTTCCCGAGACAGAGGATGCGCTGACCACGTCGATGAAGTCGGTCGGCGAAACCATGGCCATAGGCCGCACGTTCAAAGAGGCACTTAACAAGGCCGTGCGTTCGCTGGAGACGGGGCGCTTCGGCCTGTTCGCCTCGCTCGACGCGGACTTGACAGGCGACCGGACCCAGCTTGCCTCCCGGCTGAGCCATCCCAACTCAAACCGGCTGTACTGGGTGGCCGAGGCTTTCAGGCAGGGCATGAGCCTCGAGGAGATCGGTGAGCTGACCATGATCGATGCCTGGTTCCTGCATCATATCAGCGAGCTGGTCGGTTTTGAAAACGAGCTCGCGGACGGCCCCGGTGAGCGGGACCTGCTTGTGCAGGCCAAGCGTTTGGGGTTTTCCGACCGCGCTGTAGCCGGTCTGTGGGGCATGGACGAGCAGGCCGTGCGCGCGATGCGTATCCGGGAGAACATTCTGCCCGTATACAAGCTGGTCGATACCTGCGCAGCCGAGTTCGAAGCCTATACGCCGTATTATTATTCAACCTATGAGACCGAGAACGAGGCCGCGACCTCTGAGCGCAGGAAGGTCGTGATCATAGGCGGCGGGCCCAACCGCATCGGCCAGGGCATCGAGTTCGACTACTGCTGCGTGCATGCCTCCTTCGCCCTGCGCGAGATGGGCTGTGACGCTATCATGATCAATTCAAACCCCGAGACCGTGAGCACGGACTATGATGTGTCCGACCGTCTGTATTTCGAGCCGCTCACCCTTGAGGACGTACTGCACGTTATCGAAACCGAAAAGCCCGAGGGTGTGATCGTGCAATTCGGCGGTCAGACGCCTTTGAACCTTGCCTCGGGCCTCGCCAGGGCGGGCGTGCCGATTCTGGGCACGCCGCCGGATGCCATCGACCGTGCCGAGGACCGGGAACGTTTCCATGAGATCGTTGTCAAACTCGGACTGAAGCAGCCCGAGAGCGATATCGTGTTCACGGCCGCCGAAGCCCTCGATGCGGCAGGACGCATCGGTTATCCTGTACTCGTGCGGCCTTCCTACGTGCTGGGCGGAAGGTCCATGGAGATCATCTACGATGAAACGACGCTCATATCGTTTATCGGCGGCGTTTTCCGTTTGTTTCCCGGCAATGCCGTTTTGATCGACCGCTTTCTCGAGGACGCGCTCGAGGTCGATGTCGACGCGGTCAGCGACGGCAGTATGACCGTGATCGGCGGCATCATGGAGCACATCGAAGAGGCGGGCATTCATTCCGGCGATAGTGCCTGCATGCTGCCGCCCATGTCGCTGTCGGCTTCCATGCTGGAACTCATAGCGAACCAGACGCGCATGATCGCGGCGGAACTGGGCGTTGTGGGCCTCATGAATATCCAGTACGCGGTCAAGGGAGACGAGCTGTACGTGCTTGAAGTCAACCCGCGGGGCTCGCGCACCGTGCCCTTCGTGAGCAAGGCTATCGGTATGCCGCTTGCCCGTATCGCCACCCGTGTCATGCTGGGCCACAGCCTGGCAGAGCAGGGTTTTACGGAGCACATCGTTCCCGGGCATGTATCGGTCAAGGAGGCGGTGTTTCCGTTCCAGCGCTTTCCCGGCGTCGATGTGGGGCTGGGACCGGAGATGAAGTCGACGGGCGAGGTCATGGGCATCGACGATGCGTTCGGGGCCGCGTTTGCCAAGTCTCAGCTGGCGGCCGGCAACGGGCTGCCAGCTGCCGGGACCGTATTCATCAGCGTGGTCGATGCCCATAAGCCCAGGATCGTCGCTACGGCACGGGCGTTTGCCGATATGGGCTTCAGGCTTCTGGCGACCTCGGGCACGGCGGCCTACCTGGCAACCGAGGGCATTGCGGCCGGGGTGGTGTTCAAGGTGAGCGAAGGCCGTCCGAACATCGTCGACCATGTCAAGAACAACGGTGTTCAGCTGATCATCAATACGGGCATCGGCCGGAAATCGTCGCAGGACTCCCGCCACATCCGACAGAACGCAATCAGGCACAACGTACCCTATTTCACCACCGTTGCGGCGGCGCGCGCGAGCGTGGAAGCGATCAGGGCCCTGAAGGCCGATCAACTGCACGTGTCCGCTCTGCAGGATTATTATGCGTGTGCGCTGCCCGGCGGGAACTGAATTTCACAAACGGAGAGGAGATCGAGATTTCATGGAAACAAACAGGAAAGCGACCAAGTATATTTTTATTACCGGCGGTGTTCTTTCCTCTCTGGGCAAGGGCCTGGCTGCCGCCTCGATCGGCGCTATCATGGAAGCGCGCGGTTTGCGGGTCACGCTGATGAAACTCGATCCCTATATCAATATCGACCCGGGCACCATGAGCCCCTTTCAGCACGGCGAGGTGTTCGTAACCGATGACGGCGCCGAAACCGATCTTGACCTCGGCCACTATGAGCGTTTCACTACCGCCACGCTGAGCCAGCTCAATAACTTCACCACCGGCCGGGTTTACGATACGGTCATCCGCCGCGAGCGCGAGGGCGACTATCTCGGCAAGACCATCCAGGTCATTCCGCACATCACCGATGAGATCAAGCGGCGCATCCTCGAGGCCGCTGAAGGGTACGACATCGCCATCGTCGAGATCGGCGGCACCGTGGGCGATATCGAGTCCCTGCCGTTTCTCGAGGCCATTCGTCAGTTCGGTTTCGATCAGGGCAAATCCAACGTGCTGTATATCCATCTGACGCTCGTGCCCTATATCTCCACGGCCGGCGAGCCGAAAACCAAGCCCACCCAGCATTCGGTCAGGGAGCTGCGCGCCATCGGCATACAGCCCCAGATCCTGCTGTGCCGCAGCGCGCAGCACTTGACTGCCGATCTGAAAGAAAAGATCGCCCTGTTCTGCAATGTGCCCAAGGAGGCGGTCATCAGTGCCGTCGATGTGAAAAACATCTACCAGGTTCCGGTCGAGTTCCATCACGAGGGTCTCGATGAACGCATTATCACGTATCTTAACATGTGGACCCGCGAGCCCATGATGCAGGCCTGGGAGCAGCTCATGGAAGCGGCCGCGGCCCGCACGACCGAGGTCAACATCGCCGTTGTGGGCAAGTACGTGAAATTGACCGACTCCTACAAAAGCCTCAATGAGGCCCTGGAACACGGGGGGCTCGCCAACAGCACGCGCGTGAACCTGGTCTATGTCGATGCCGACGATCTGGAGAAAGCATCCGATCCGGCAGTTCATTTCAAGGGTATTCACGGCGTGCTTATCCCCGGCGGGTTCGGGGAGCGGGGTGTTGAGGGCAAAATACGGGCTATTTCCTGGGCGCGTGAGCAGGGCATCCCGTTTTTCGGCATTTGCCTGGGCATGCAGCTTGCCGTGATCGACTATGCCCGCGGCGTGTGCGGCCTTGCGGGCGCCAACAGCACCGAATTCGACCCTGCAACCGCACATCCGGTCATCGAGTTCGTGCCCGGCCAGGAGTCCATCACCCGCAAGGGCGGAACCATGCGCCTCGGTGCCTACCGCTGCGTGCTCGCCGAGGGCACCCACGCCCGGCGTGCCTATGACGCTGGCGAGATCTCCGAGCGGCACCGGCACCGCTACGAATTCAATCCCGCCTATGAGGAGCAGCTCACCGGCAAGGGCCTCGTCATCAGCGGCCGTAATCCCGAGTCCGGCCTTGTCGAGATCATCGAGGCACCTGGGCATCAGTGGTTTCTGGGCTGCCAGTTTCACCCCGAGTTCAAATCCCGTCCCATGGCCCCCCATCCCCTGTTCAGGGAATTCATCCGGGCCGCATGTGCGTTTCGCGACGCGTCAGCCTGAAACCGCCTGGCACCCTTAGCGGAAATTCCACTGCGCCCCTGACTTGCAATGCGCTGCGCTCCGCCTATACTGGTAGAGTGTACTCTCCTGATTCCTTCTGACTACCGCATGAGATGCTTCCGGCATGTAAAGGAGGTGATGCCTATGTGTTGAAAATTGTTTCATTTTTCCATGGAACGCCTTAACCTTTTTATGGAAAGGCCATCAGCTATGAGCAAAAAAAACATTCAGTTCCTTGTTGTGCTGGCATGCGCGGCAGCCTTCACCTGCGCCGCCCATGCCGGCGGCCAGGCCGTGACGAGCTATTCGCCGGTTGCCATTACAAAACCGTTTGCAGATACCATGGCGAAAATGAAGGCCGACAAGCCGGCTGTCATGAAAAAGCATCACGCCCTGCTGCGCGAGCGCTATGACCTGAGCGATGACCCGGCAAAGGGTATGAAGATGGTTCGCGGCAAGGCCGTGCAGCAGGGCGTGCGTGTGAAGCTTGCAAAGGGCTTGACCTGGGGAAAGCTGGCCGCGATGAGCCCCGCCGAAATTAAAGAAAAGGACCTGTTCCCGAAAGGCTTTCTGCCCCTGCCGCACCCCAATCATCCTGAAGGAGGCATGGTGTTTCCTGAATTTCATATCAGGGAAATCAAAAAGCAGACGGACCGCGACCTGACGCGTTTCGATCTTGACTTCGACCTGCCCGATCACATGCTGCCTGAATTCCCGCCGGCGATTTTTCTCAACACGCGGCCCGACCTTGGTGACGTCTCGCAGGGCAGGGTCGTGACCACGGACAATTATTTCGAGCTGTTTAACGGCATCCTGAACCCCAAGCAGCTCGAAGGCCTGCGCCTGCTGGTAACCCCGTTCCCCCAGCAGCAGTTCAACGCGACCGAGGACCGCCGCTCGGAGCGCCCCAGTCTCGGCGTGACCTGTTTTGATTGCCACGTGAACGGCCATACCAACGCCACCACCCATCTTGTGGGCGACATCCGGCCGCAGGAGTTTCGCCACCGGCTTGACACGCCCAGCCTGCGCGGCGTTGCGTTTCAGCGGCTGTTCGGTTCGCAGCGGGCCCTTAAGTCTATTGAAGATTTTACCGAGTTCGAGCAGCGTGCCGCATATTTCGACGGCGATCCCGTCATCGCGGCCAAAAAAGGCGTGAATGTTCTGGAACGCGGCAGCCAGGTGCACTTCATGTCGGAGTTTATGTCCATCCTGGGTTTCCCCCCGGCGGAGAAGTTGGATATTTACGGCACCCTTGATCCACAGAAGGCGGGCGAGCAGGAACTGCGCGGGCAGGAGCTGTTCATGGGCAGGGCCAAATGTGCTGTCTGCCACCCCGCGCCCTATTATACGGACAACTCCATGCACGACCTCAAGACGGAACGTTTTTTTACGCCACGCATGATAAACGGCCGCATGGCCACGGCCGACGGGCCGATCAAGACCTTTACCCTGCGGGGCATCAAGGACTCCCCTCCCTATTTGCATGACGGTCGGCTGATGACCCTGGCTGACACGGTTGAATTTTTCAACATCATTCAGGGCCTGAAGCTCACGGAGCAGGAAAAGCAGGCTCTCGTCGCTTTTATGCTCGCGTTGTGAGTGTTTTTTCCCAGCATGAACCCGTGCTGCCCATGGCAGCACGGGTGCTTCTTTCGTGCACGAGCCCCGGGCCGTTCCCTTCTTTTTATTCGCTACGCTTCGTTCCCTTGTCTGGACATTCGTTGTTTGTATGATATATTTTACCGTTGACCATATTTTATTTTTTGATTAATATGTATACTCAATTAGTAGCATTTGGTATAAAGTTTTTATCCGGTGTTTTCGATACTACCTACATAATTCTGGTGTAGCAGATGATTGCTTTCTATATTATACGATAAGGAGCTTTCTGCAATGAGGTTTAACATAAGCAAGAAAATTCTGGGAGCTGTTTTGACAATGACCCTGCTGGTGATTGTTGCGGCATGCTTCGGGATGTTCACAACGGTTCAGGTCTCGAGGGTCGCCAATCCGCTCCTGCAGGAAAAAATTCCGCTTAAATCGGTATCCATGGAAGCGTTGCTTGTTGCTGAAAAAAGCCAGAGCGCATGCAGAAACTATCTGCTGTCCGGCAGCAATCTCGATCAACCCGAACAGGACATTCGTGCTGCCATTGCCGGATTCGGCATGTGTAGTGCCATAGTTGCCCTGGGAACGGATAGCGCCGCTTTCCAGGAGAGCCCTGCAGGAGAACTGTATCGCCGGGCGGGCCTTTCCCTGAAACTTCCCGCGCCCGGCGCTGAAGTACGGGAGATCGGTGAACAATTGCAGGCCCTCAAGGCTGATTTGGAACTGGACGCACAGGAGCTCATCGACGCACACCGCCAGAGAATTCAGTACAGTTTTGAGTATGACGGCATCAGGTATGATGTGCCCGGCTTCCTCTATACGGTTCTTTGCAAACAGCGCGATACTGTAAAGCAGCTCGAGGGGTTTGCCGAGTTCGGGATCGATGTCAGGGCCGAGGATATTGATCCTGCAAAGACAATGTTCGGGCGCTGGTACGCCACATTCAGCAGCCAGGACAATGATCTTATGGGGTCTCTGGAAGGCGTGGCCATGCATCATAAACGGTTTTTTGACGTTGCCAGGAAACTCGTCAAGGCCGACAGCGATGACCGGGCGACAGAGTTTGCAACCCTCATGCGTATCATGAACCAGATTGAATATGAAGTGTTGCATCCTATCCTGCACAGCGAAAAGCAGATCACGGAAGCTCACATTCGGGAAAAGGCGGCCATGCAGGATGTGGTGGGAACGTTTGAAAAAATATCCGCCCGGCTGCAGCAACTCAATGCCATATCGGATGAGGATGTCGCACGTGCCCTGCAGGAAGCACGTAAGGATTTTAAAAGTATCTTGATTAGCTCTGGCCTTGTGCAAACCAGCATGCTGGTGCTGTGTGTTGTGCTTGTCGTGCTGCTGGCTTTTTTTCTCTCCCGTTCGCTTATTCGGCCACTGAAAACGACAATCGGAGAAATGAGCGCTCTTTCCGTGCAAGTGCATACGGTTTCGCAGCAGGCGGCCGTCTCGAGCGGTGAGCTGGCGCAGGGCTCTTCCGAACAGGCGGCATCTCTGGAGGAAACCTCGTCGTCCCTTGAAGAGATGTCGGCTATTACCACGGAAAACGCGGAAAAATCCCGCGCCGCCGACAAGCTTATCAACGAGTCCGGCCAGGTTTCAAACGATGCTCATGAGGCCATGGATGAGCTTGCCAGGTCCATGGACCAGATCATGAAGGCGAGTGATGAGACGTTTAAGATAACAAAAACGATCGATGAGATCGCCTTCCAGACCAATCTGCTGGCCCTGAATGCGGCGGTCGAAGCCGCGCGCGCGGGAGAGTCGGGCAGGGGCTTTGCTGTTGTTGCAGAGGAGGTACGTAACCTCGCGGGCCGCTCTGCCGATGCCGTGCGCCACACAACCGCGCTCATCGAGCAAACCGCCCAAAGCGTGCGTGCCGGGGTCGATACCGCCAAAAAGACCAACGAGGCCTTCAGGAAAATGGCCGACCTGGCGCAGCGGGTCGGTGAACTGGTCAATGAGATAACCGCTGCAACCGGGCAGCAGTCAGACGGCATTGAGCAGATCAACCGCGCGGTGGCCGAGCTGAACCGGGGCGTGCAGATGAACGCGGCAAGTTCCGAGGAGTCGGCCTCGGCCGCGCAGAGCCTGACCGCGCTTGCGCAGACCATGCGTGGTCTTGTGTCCGGTCTTGTCCAGCTTGCCGAAGGCGGAGCGTCAGGCGAACAGGAAGAGCCGTACTCGCTTGGCCGGCCGCCACAAGAGCGCAGGCAGCTTGGCCGCGGGCGTTTGAGTTCCTGAGGAGGCTGCAACCGTCGCGCAGCACCAATCCGACCCGGTGTAAGAACAGCGAGCGATGCAACCCGCCCAGGTGCGGTGCAGTAGCGCCATGCTTGCTTCCTGAGCCGTCATAGTATAGTCTTGACGCCATGAAGGTGCTGTTCCTGTCCGTTGCGATGCCGGATCTCATCATGCCTACGCTGCCGCTCGGTGTGGTCAGCGTTGCCACGGCCGTGCGCAACGCCGACCATGATGTGCGGCTGCTCGAGCTGCCCTTTGACGGCGACCTTGCGGCCCCGGTTGTTGCCGCGATAGAAGAGCATACCCCTGATGCGATCGGCCTGGCAGTGCGCAACATCGACAACCAGTCCATGGCCGGAACGCGTTTTCTGCTCGATCCCCTGAGAACGATTGTCTCGAACTGTCGTGCCTGTTCAAGGGCCCCTATTATCCTCGGCGGCGCAGGCTACAGCATGTATCCTGAACGGATCCTTGAATGGCTTGAAGCCGATATCGGCGTGAAGGGTGACGGCGAGGCAGCGCTGCCCGCGGTGCTTGACCACCTGCGCATGGGTGTTGACGTAACCATGCTCAAGGGCGTCTACGTCAGGGGGCGCTCTCCCGTGAAGACGATGTGTGTCGTACCCGACATGGGTCGCCTGTGCCAGCCTGATGCGGACCTGTGGCCCTGCACCGGGCAGGAACGCTCCGAGGTGTGGTTGCCGTTTCAGACTCGCAGGGGCTGCGCGCTCGGGTGCAGCTACTGTTCAACCGCCAGCATTGAGGGAACCACGCTTCGCAGGCGCCACCCCGCAACAGTTGCCGGCCATATCCGGCGCCATTTTGCAGCCGGATTCCGGCGTTTCTACTGTACCGACAATACCTTCAACCTGCCTGCCGACTACGCGCGCGATCTGTGCCGGGCGCTTGTTAAAAATGCACTCCCCGTTTCCTGGACCTGTATCGTGTATCCCTATCGCGTGGGCGAAGAGCTTGTTGCCGACATGGCCCGCGCGGGCTGCGTGGAGGTGTCGCTGGGGTTTGAAAGCGGCAGTCCGGCGATGCTCAAAAACATGAACAAGCGCTTTTCGCTTGTCGATGTGCGCCATGCCGCGCGTCTTTTTCACCGGCAGGGCATACGGCTTACCGGCTTCATGATGCTGGGGGGACCCGGCGAGACCCGTGACACTGTCCGTGAAAGCCTTGCATTTGCCGATTCGCTGCCACTTGACTGTTTGAAGATCACCACCGGTATCCGCATATACCCCGGGACCGGGCTTGCCAGCATCGCGGTTGCGCACGGTGTCGTTGCGGCAGATGACGACCTGCTGTACCCTCGTTTTTATTGTGCCGAAGGGCTTGATGGATGGATTCAGGATGAGCTGGCCAGCTTGATGCAGTCACGACCGCACTGGCAGGGGTAAGGTTTGTGAGGTGGGAGTGCGGCCTTGGGCTAAAAATCAGTTCAAGGTTGCATGTTCAAGACCCAATGTAGAGAGATCAGGATCAAATCAGTTCGTAGGGGCAGCCCCCTGCGGTTGTCCTTGGAGTTCGGAGGGAAACCTGATTAGGCATCAGGCACTGTGTCCAGTGGTTGGGGCTTATTCTCCGGGGTTTCAAATGTGTGATGTCCCACCGGGTATCGGTCGGCCTGCAGCACGCTGCTTGTGCCTTCATTTGAGCGCAGGTAACAGGTTACTGCAAAGACAAGGAATCCCAAGGACAGCAGAAATTCGGCAGGCTCCTGATCCCGCCAGTGCAGAAGGCCGTTTTTGCATGGGAGGCCGCAGTACTCGAAAAGGCCGTATACAAAAAAGGTAAAGAAGAAATACGGGCTGATAAACAGCGGCGGGACGGTAAAGTTCACGACATGCAACTTTTTGGCCCGTGCTCCCGGGGCTGCCAGGGCCGTGATGATCCATGCGAAGGCTCCATAGGCTCCGGTCAACATATATGCCGTATATAGTCTACGCTCTATCGGCATCAAGTTGTGAATTGTGAGTTCTTTCTGGTTATTGTGCTGTCTGAAAAAGGCCGGTGTCCTGGTCTTGAAGATTCGCTGGCCCCAGGACAGCTCTTCAAGGGATACGAATAGCAGGCCCGCGGCGAGTATGGCGCACAGGGCGGCATTCAGGAACTGCCGTTTGTGTAGAAGGTTTCTTGAGGCAAAAAACGCGAAAAGCGATGCCATACAATAAAAGAGGCTTTGCATGTATTCGATTTCGGAGTCTTCGCGGGCAAGCAAAGCATAGGTGCCCGGCGCCAGCATCCTGACCAAAAGGAAGAGCAATACAATAACGAACGGGGCGGTAAAGATCACGATTTTTAGGCGGCTGTGCATGACGGTTTCCCGGATTTGGATGGTCGGGTTTCCTAAAAGCGTATCGTCAGTGCAATATTGCTATCATTGTGCGTCATCAGCGGGGCCTGACAGGATGTGTGGCGGTAGTATTTCGCGATGTGCGGCAAGCCCGCGCTGTGTGTATCTGCGTCCGTACGGTATCTTCTGCCGGTGCAGCAAAGGCATGTTGCAAAGCGCCCGGTTTTTCAGCGTGCTGCGCCTGACAGTATATTTTTGCAGCGAGCAGTATCTGATTTATAGATAGTGCCTGCCCTTGTCAACCGTTTTGTCGTGACGTGTGTATAAAAAACCGTTGAATTCAGGAGGAGAGCGTTCGCCGGAGGGAATCCGGGGTGCACTTGAACGGCAGGTACTATGAGCTGTTAGACGAGAGTACGACCGGCGCCTTCGATCAAGGCAACCTGCCGGGGCATGATTGCGCCCGGGTATGACGAGATCCGTCATGCCTGCCGTGAGTTTTTGAATACCGCATTCGAGAGTTCGCGGCTCAGATCAATGGTTTTTTCAATATCATCCAGCCACGCAGTTATTTCATCCAAATCAAAGGGCTTCTCAAAGATCGTACAGCCGAAATCCCTTGCTTTGGCGACTTCGTCATTTCCCCATTCGCCGGACATCATGGCCATGAACGGTGCTTTGCATCGCTTGTTTTTCTGGTTTTTTATGAATTCCATGCCGGTAATAAAGGGCATGCGATAGTCTGTTAGTATAATGTCGGCACAGCGCTCATGATCGCCGCAGGTGCAGTCGGGTGTTTCCTGCAATGGACAGATCGCCGGAGTTGTGAACGCATATACTTCATACCCCCTGGATTCAAGCAGGGTTGTCATCAGGCTTCTGATGCCCTCATTGTCTTCCAGGAGCACGACTCTGATTTTTTTTTTGTTCATTGATTGTGTCGGGCACATTGCCGGGGTTGCCGGGAGATTTTGCGGACCGTTTTTTGGTGACGTGTTAAGATAAGTATATAGTATTTTTATATTTTTTCAACCCCGCACACGAAAATTCGTATCCCTGATCGTCCGACAGCGGCAGGGGCTGTCTGGCGGCCATGTGAAGATCCAGGGTGTGCAATGTGTGGGGGGGGCTAGATCGTGCGTGCATCGTAGGCCCAGTGGAGCAGCGCCTGGCGCTGTCTGCGGCGGCAGCTGAGATCGCCCGCCCGGCAGTATTTGTGTATCTGTCCGATATGGCGGCGCATGGCGCGCCAGCGCTTGATCTGCCGTTCGTCATCAGGGCATCTGCGGCCCATGTAGTAGCGGCAGTACCATTGGAACCACCCGCGCGGGTCCTCTGCATATATCCAGCCCTTCGCGCGCCATACCGCAAGCGGCTGCGAGGCATTTATACCGAAAAGGTTCAGGGCCGGATCATGGCGTTGCGGACACAGCCGGGCGTTTTCAAACCAGTCCGGAGGAAATTCCCGTGCGCAGTCCGTCATGTACCTTCCGCCGAACACCCCGAGCGCAAGCATTTCCTGCGGGGTGAGTTCGGGGTGGAAATCAGGGTGGAAATTTTTGCCGGACGGCTCCGTGAGAACATAGGTGTAGCCTGTCTGCATGAGGTCGTTTACTTGTATAGCCTGCGTTTTCATACGATACGGCACCTTGCCTTGATGAACAGTTTACGGCGACGGTTTACTGCGGCGCTGCCGGTAGTGTTATGCTCACCATGCCGCGCAGGTCGCCTGCGGCAAAACCGACGGCCCTGTCGCGGGGATAGCGCTGCCGCAGGAGTGCACGCACAGCAGAGTCCATTTGCGTGGGATCACCGTGGCAGGTCAGGCACAGCTTTTCTGTGATTATGGGACGGTAGTAGCTTAAACCGCCTCCGTTTGCCTGGGTTACGGGCTGCAGGGTTTTTCCCTCTTGAAGCTGCGCTGCAAACCGTTGCAGCAGGAGTTTTTCTTCCGGTGTAGGCCTGTTGGCCGGGTTGCGGAATTTCAGGCTCGTGCGTTTTACCGTGACATCGGGCCGTCCGATACGGGCAGGAATTTCAGCAGTCAGCGCCTGTGCCCGTGTGCTGCAGATGTCGACGGCCGCAACCGGACCGCCTTTTTGAATGGCAGCCTGCAGTTCGTTTTTAAGTGCGGCCATCAGTTCGTCGGCGGCCCGTTTCGCAAGTGCTGCATCGTTAGTGCCTGTGATCGGTTCCGCGGTCGCAAGCCGCCCGGCAGCGAGCAGAAGAAGCGCTGCCAGCAGCAGCGCGGCGAATTGTGTGTGTGCCCGCATGTCTGCCTCCGTGATCAAGTATCCGTCGCGTTTCTCATGCAGGCCCCGCCCCGTTGGGCCTGCCTCATTCGGCCTGCAGCCTGAGCAGCTTCTTCATTTTGCGCAGTATGCGTTCGGCGCCTGCCCGTAGATCAAAAACAATTTTGTCGGTTTTACCGTCAACACAGGCTGTCCATGTTCCGTCAGGCAGTCGGTGCGGGTCGATGTGGTGCATCCCCAGTGCGTTCCATCCGCTGCCGCTTGCTTCCAGGACGGGCTGGTCCGCGATTTCATGCTGGGAGAATTCGGCTGCGCTCATGCGGTCGACTTGAAAGGCACGCACGGCATTGCCGTAATCGGGTTCGCCGTCCTGGGCATAGCGGATCAGGCGGCCGTCGTGCATGACGATCCTTCCGCCCGGCCTGTCGATGTCTCTGTCGTTTTCCACAAGCGGGTTTGACGGGTGTGCGGTCCAGGGCCCGCTCAGGTCAGGTGCATGATAGAGAACGAGCACTTCATTATCCTGCAGCGCAAACAGCCACCATGTATTGTCCTTGAAAACGACCGACGGGTCGAGGAAATTCCCGGTCAGCAGCGTGTCTGCCAGCTCCCAGGCATGGGGGAATCCCGTTGCCTTGTAGAGGCGTATCGATGCAGATTCCTGCGCTTCGGGTATCATGTAAAAAGACTCGCGCCATTTGAACACATAGGGATATGACAGGTGAAAAGGCTCGTCGAGCACAATATGTTCGTACTGCCACTGCAGGCCGTCAACGCTGGTTGCAAGCCCTATGTCCCCTTGACCGGTCGCCGAGTTGAGCACCTCGAAGAACATATACCACCTGCCGTTTTCGCACAGCATGAACGGGTCCGCCACGAAGTCGGCCGGTACGTCGTCGACATCTTCGCTGCGCAGTACGGGTATTGTCTGCACGCCAGGATGTGGCGTGAAGGAGCAGGGGTCCGGCCCCGTATAGAGGTGGATCGACCAGACGATAGTGCCGACGAAACTGCTGTACAACCACAGGAAAAGCGTACCTGCCAGCACTACGATCATGGCGTAATAACGAATTTTTTGTCCGGCTGAGGCGGTCATGTCGCTATCCCCGTTTATCGGGGTGTCTGTCATGTGCTGTCATGATTCCATAAAGACTCATGAGCTGCAATGGTGTCTTTGATGTCAAAACGATCCTGGACGGCCTGATATGCACGGCGTCCGAACTCCTCCGCGCGCTTGGGATGCCCGATAAGGTCCGCAACAGCGTCCGCAAGCGCGCCGGAGTCTGCCGGCGGTACCAGACAGCCGTTATGACCATGCGTAATGACGGCCGCGGTGCCCGGGATGTCCGAGGCGACGATCGGTTTGCCCGCCGCCATTGCTTCGAGAAGCGCCAGAGAGGTTCCTTCATACAGACTTGGAAAAACGAATATGTCCGTCAAGGCCAGGATTTCAGCCGTGTCCGAACGTGCGCCGAGAAAGCGTATATGCTTCTGCAGGCCGCATGCTTCAGTCTGTGCCTCGAGCTCTTCTCGAAGTGTTCCGTCTCCTGCGAGCAACAATACAACCGGATATCCTCTGCTGACAAGATGCCGGACCGCAGCGATCAGAAATTTTTGGCCTTTTTGGAAGTGCAGCCGTCCGATGGTGCCGATAACCGTTTGGTCGCCGTCCAAGTGTAATGACGACCGCAGCTGTGCCGACGGCTGTTTCCCGCAGAACTGTTTGATGTCGATCCCGTTGGTGATGATTGTCATGTTGTCCGGCTTGACACCGTAGTGTTCCTGCAGGACTTTGTAGACATCCTCGGAAACCGCGATCACATGATCCAGACAGTGGTTGTATAAGAATCCGTACAGGATTTTCCGCAGGCAGTTTCTCGGGTCAGCTTTCGAGCGGCCTTCAGGAAGAAACGGGTAATGATTGGTCGCATAGACCGTTTTGATCCTGCGCAGTCCTTTGGCCACAGCGCCGATGTATTCGGCGTCCGATAAATGGCAGTGTATGATGTCGATATGCCGCCGCTTGCAGATGTCCACGACATCCCGGATGTTGCTGTATACATAGGCGATAAACCGCAGAGGCGACACTATGCCCGGCCGCTCGCGGTTCAGGCAGAAGACTTCGATGCCGCGTAATTCCAGCTCTTTCCTGATCTGGCAGTCCGGCTGCAGCGCACAGACCGTCATCCGGTAGCGGTCTTTCGGAAGCCGGTCTGCAAAAGCAGCCAAAAGTTTTTGGGCGCCCCCGAAGCTCAGGTCGTCGATGAGGTGCAGGACATGTGTCGGGGCTGTCATCAAAGGCTCCAGAGTTTCCTTGTGCAGCATTGTCGGCAAAGAAGAAAAATGCCCGATGCAAAAAATCGTGGAAAAAGCGTTGGTCCGCCCGTTCCGATTTTTCTAAAGCCGACAGGGCCATGTGCGATGGCAGGCTTTGCGTGCTGTTGTGCTGAGTGTTTTTTAATTATAGGCATCGCCTTTTTTTGTCAACATTTTTATGTTGCCGTGTCCGTAAAAAGCCTTTATTATCTGCAGCAAAATATTTTTTTGCGCAGGAGTTGTTGCATGAAAATTTTCAGCAAGGCCTCGGTTCTGGGCTTTATCGTCGGTTTTATCGCCTTTCCCCTTATTCTCTGGGGCGGTGCGTATGTGTATTTCAAGATTGCTTACAGTGATTTTGAGGGCGGTGGTGCAGGGCTTGATCCGCCCGACCTGCCGGCCGAGGCCGGCGTGAGTCTTGACTGGACGGTGAAGACCCTTGACGGCGTCGAGGTAAATCTCAAGGATCACGCAGGCGGCAAGGCGCTGTTCCTCAACTTCTGGGCCACGTGGTGTGGCCCCTGTGTGGCCGAACTGCCCTCGATCGAAAAGCTCTACAGCCAGTTCGGCAATGATGTGGTGTTTGTCTGCGTTTCAAACGAGCAGGCCGCAACGATCAAAAAATTTTTGGAAGTACGGAAATTCTCATGCCCGTTTTTTGTCGCTGCTGCGGATCCTCCGAAGGAACTCAATACCACTGCCATACCCGCGACCTTTATTATTTCGCCTGAAGGCAAGATCCTGCTCAAGCACATGGGCGGGGCGGACTGGGGCCATGAGAGCGTGGTCGCCTTTCTTAAAGAGGCACTGGTACGCGGTCAGGGAGTACAGGGTTAACGATAGTGCCCGCAGGGGGCATGGCAGTGAGGTTGTGCCGCGGGCTGTAATGGAAGAATTGCAACGGCCGCGGCCGGCTGGACGGTTTTGACCTATGCCGTGATCCGCGCAGTTTTTTATATCCCGTAGTATAGATCCAGTGCGCGCTCCACGCCTTTTTTTTTGCCGAAGAACATGATATTGCCCTTCACGCCGGGGTCATGGTCGACAACGGTTTTCAGGTATGCTTCGAACGATGACTGCAGTTTGGCCCGGGCAAGGCCGCTGACGGGCGCGACGGTGTTGACGAGATCGAGATAGGCTGCGAAGTAGTGCGTAAAGATACCGGTCACAAGGGGATCGTGATCACGAGGGACGGTCACCCTCACGGCAGCCGGGGACTGCAGGGAGGCCATGCCTGATGGGGCTGCTTTCTGGAAGTGCATCAGCTCCGGGTAGCGAGTCCTGATCTCAACCAGACGATCATAAAACGTATCGTGCCGTTGTTCGCCGCCGCCCCCCCCGGGGTGCGCATCCAGTACAAAAACGCGCTTTCCACCCATGACGATCGTTTCACAGGTAAACACCGGCAGGTCGTATTCTATTTTCGGGAATATGAAGGTTGAAAAAACCTTCACAAACAGGGGAAGCGATATCTGCAGGAAAACCGCGCGGGTGAGCCTCTCCGCGGTGAAGGCCTGAGCGTCGAGCCTGATAAGCCGCAGCATGCGGCCGGGACGTACCGGATAGGTGTGTTTCAGGGCGACAGGACTGACCTGCATGGTTTCCTGCATCCGGGTGATCGCGTCGTTTTGCAGCGCGGTGATCTCTGTCATATGCTTTCCGGACGGTGGTGGCATGTTGCAGCTGTAGCGTTCTTCAGTTGTAACGCATTTTTCAAAAAATTACAGCACGTCATTTTTCGATATATCGCCGGCTTCTTTTGCGTTCTGCTCGGGGTCCTGAGTTTCACGTGCCGCCAGCTCCGCTTTCGCTTCAGCTTTGGCGGCTTTGCGTTCAGCCTGGGCTGCGTCGTTTTCAGCCTGGTGCGCCTCACGGATCAGTGTGTCGATTTCGTCCGGATGCAGACGCTGATGGTTTGCATGCTCAAGGAGGCTGTTTTTTTTGTCCGCATCCGAGCGTGCAGCCTCGGCAGCCTTGCGGGCGTTACGGGCTTTGCGGGCGGCATCCTCGCTGGCATCAGCCACCCTGGCGGCCTCGACTGCTTTGCCTTCTTCGGGCTCGGCATCAAGGTCGATGTCTTCTGCCGCAAGTACAAGGGCTGTGATAGGAAGGCCGTGCAGGGCTTCCTCGATGGCACCGCCGCAGGCCGTGGAAACACGCTTGTCCTTAAGGCGGAACGGTACCATGACAAGGGATGCGTCACGGCAGGTTTGTGTCAGTTCTTCAATACCGAAACGCTCGAGCACCATGACATCGGCTTCGATTCGGATGTCGTTCAGCATTTCTTCAAGCTGCTCGCGTGCTTCGGGCTGTGCACTGCTGCCCACAGACAGTATCCGGATCGCGGCTGCATCCCACTCGCGGCTGCGGAGCATCAGATGGGCAAGCAGCAGCATGAGCCGGCTGGTGGCATCACCCAGCCACCATACATCGATCCTGCGCTGCGACGGGGGCGTGGCTCGCATTGACTCCCATTCCTCTTCACTGCAGTCAAATATCACCAGGTTGCAGCCCATGCGGTGGGCGGTGAGCATGTTGCGTCCGTAGCGCAGATGGCGGATGGATGCGATGCCCTGCGACATTTCTTTCATCCAGTTTACCAGAACCACATTGGCCTTCAGCGGGCCGGCACCGTAGGACTGCAGCAGTGCAGCGTAGGCGGTATCCACATCAGGGGATGACAGCACCAGCGGGAAAGCCTCAAGGCTGCCGCGGCTGATATCGGCCCGCAGTTCCTCTTCTGCCTGCATGCGCTCCCTCAGCGCCTTGAGGCCGCTGCCTTCGATCAAACGTACGGCTGTTGTTATGCCCACACCGCCGTTTATCCACGAGGCAAAGCGCAGAAGTCGTTCCCTTCTGCGTGGATCATCCGAGAACACCAGCAATTGAGGCCGCCAGTTGCGCGGGTGTTCCGGTTCCGCGGCCGCTGCAATCAGGTTGCGCCGCACCTGCTGCAGATAGAATGAACGGCGGCTGTCGGCCCAGCGTACAGACGTTGCCGTGCGCTCCAGGTAGATGTAGATGGCCGTGACAATAATGATGGCGATGATTCCGGCCGTGAGGTTGACGGCCAGCATGGCGCTGCCGCAGCCGACAAAACCGGCAAGGCTCGCGTACTGGTGATAGAAGCGCAGCCGGGGACGGAATGACGTGCTTTTTGAGTGCGCTTCGATATAGGTCGCGTAGTTGAGCAGGCCGTAGGTTACCAGAAAGAACATGGATACCACCGGCGCGATTACATTGAGGTCTCCCAGCGCGACGGTTGCGTAGGCGATGATCGCGGTCAGAACGACACCCCGGCGCGGATTGTTCGTTTCCGGCTCGCCCTTGGCAAAGGGGAGCAGCACGGGAAAGATGCGGTCTGCGGCCAGGGCCTGCAGCACGCGCGGCGCGCCCAGAAACGATGCCATGCCCGAGGAAAGCGTCGCGGCGATGACACCGGCGCTGACCAGGAACCCCATAACAGAAAGGCGTTTCATAGCGTCGTAGTCGGTTGCGAGTATTTCCTGCGCACTACCGCCCGCAAACAGAATTGCCGCGCCTATATACAGCGCCATTGTCAGCCCTACCGCGAAAAAGGTTCCGAGCGGAATGCTTTTTCCTGCATCGCGCAGGTCGCCCGACATGTTGACGCCTTGGGTGAAACCGGTGACCGCCGGAAAGAAAATGGCGAACAGTATCCAGAAATTCGGCGCACCGTCGAAGGCGCCAAGATTTTGCCGCAACACCTGCGGCTGCCAGTGCATGATGCCTCCGGCGGCAAAAGAGATAATCGCGCACACCAGTACCGCCATGACGACGAACTGGAAGCGGGTGGCCCAGTCCGCGCCTTGCCACGCCAGGTAGAAAAGGGCGCTCAGGGCAGCCGCAGCGATGATCTGGGGCAGCAGCGAGGGCGCACCCGGCAGGAAGGCGGCCAGTACTTCACCGAAGCCGATGCAGTAAAAGGCAACGGACACGGCCTGGGCCAGGTACATGACGATGCCGATGGCGCCGCCGTATTCTGCCCCGAGGGTGCGTGAAATTATGTAGTAGACCCCGCCTGTTTTTACGTGGATATTGGTGGCCACCGCTGCCATGGACAGGCTGGTCAGGATGGATATGGCGTTGGCGATGAGAATAATGACGAGCGCCCGCATGAGGCCGGCATTGCCGACCACGTAGCCCAGGCGCATGAAGAAGATGATGCCGATGATGGTCAGGAAGCTGGGGGTGAATACCCCGGCAAAAGTCCCCATCAGGTTCGCCCTCGGTGTGCTCCGTCCGGTGCTTTGTGCCTGTACTTCTGACATATAGTTCTGGTCTTTTTTTATGCTTTTTGTGCCTGCACGATGCAGTCCATGTGACCGCCGGTGTTGATAAGCCGGGCGCCCGTAAAGCCCGCGTTCTCGAGCATGTCCTTCACTTCGGCGAAGGTGTAGGTATCGCCTCCAGGGGTCGCAACAAGCATGTTGATCGCGAAAAAGGCGCCAGCGGGGGGATGCGTGCGTTCATTGTCCATGATATGGTCGCGGATCAGCAGGTGCCCTCCGGGCGTAAGCGCGCGATGTATCGTCCGCAGCAGCGCGGTGTTTTCATGCATGCTGTTCTGGTGGATGATCGCCGAGAGCAGGGCGAGATCGCAACCGCCGGGCAGTTCGTCCCGGTAGAAATCGCCCGGCGCGAGGGTGACCCTGTCCTCGATCCCTGATTCCTTGAGGCGTTTTTGTGCCAGAGCGAGTACACCGGGGAAGTCGAAGAGCACGGCCCGCATCGTCGGGTTTTTCTCGAGAAAGGCTATTGTGTAGGTGCCTGATCCGCCGCCGATGTCGAGCAGCGTACGGTAGGGGGAAAGGTCCAGTCTGCCTGCTATCTCACGCGAGAGCTGTCTGCCCACCACGTGCATGGCGCCGATAAACGCGTTCATTACGTCAGCATCTTTTTCGCCGAGTACGGGCACAACGGCCGGGTTCGCGCCCCGGCGCAGGGTTTCGGTCAGCTGCGACCAGTTGTCCCACATGCAGCTCATGTGCTGCAGCATTGGCAGCACAGACTCCTCATGCAGGCTCGAGAGCGGCGCGCCCCGTTCTTTCAGGCTGTAGCAGCCATCGTTTTTAACCAGCATGCCGGTGACGACCAGGCAGTCAAGCAGGCGGGCGGTCGCGCGTTTGTCAAGGCCGAGGTCGGAGGCGAGTTCCGGGGCCGTTCTGGGCTTGCGCTCGAGTTCGGTGAACAGGTCGAGATCAGCCGCACTCAGCATGACGCGCGCCTGCATGAATGCAGCCACTTCATCGATCAGGGGGTTGCCGAAACTCACGATGGCCTCCTATAAGATGAAAATATGTGGCAGTGTTTTTTTCTCGCTGTCATTTCGAAGAAGCGGAGCGACTGAGAAATCTTACAGACAACAAAGGCAATAGCAGTTTCCGCGAAAAGCCTTTAAAGATTTCTCACCCCGCATTCGCGGGATTCGAAATGACAACCTGGTTCCATTGATTAGATACATGCTTTAGCATGTCACAGCGCGGTTGTATTCTGTCACGCTGCCGACAAGGTCATACGTCAGTGCACGTGTCACGGTGACCTCAGCGAACTCTCCGATCGGCACATCGTCGTTGAGAAACACAACGCCGTCAACGTCGGGGGCCTGGAACTCGGTACGGGCCTGCAGCGCGTAGGCCTCGCGCGGCGATATGCCGTCCACGAGTACACGCAGACGGCATCCTTTCATGGCGGCGTTCTTTTTTTGCGCGATTTTTTTTTGCATGGTCATGAGCGCGCGGAAACGCTCTTTTTTTATGCGTTCAGGTACTGCCCCCGGCATGCGCGCCGCGGCAGTGCCTTCTTCTGCCCGATAGCAGAACGCCCCGAGGTTGTCAAAGCGCGTCTGGCGGACAAAATCAAGCAGTTCCTGAAAATCACGGTCGGTTTCGCCGGGAAAACCGACGATGAAGGTTGTGCGCAGGGCAATCTCCGGGCACAGCGAGCGCGTTTTTTCAATCAGTCTCTCGATGCGGCTGCGGCTTTCGCGGCGGCCCATGCGCTTCAGTACCGGGTCGGCAATATGCTGCAGGGGGATATCGATGTAGCGGCACAGCTTCGGTTCCGAGGCCATCATCCTGATTATTTTTGTTTGCAGATACGCGGGATGGCAGTACAAGAGGCGAACCCACTCAAGGCCGCGCACGCTGCACAGGCCGCGCAGCAGCGCGGAAAGGTCCCGGTAGCGGGTCGTGTCCTGCGCGACCAGATTTATCTCCCGGATGCCGCCCGCGGCGAGCCGCCGGGCCTCCTGTACTATCGCTGTGCGGGAGCGCTGACGATACGGCCCCTTGATTGCGGGGATCGTACAGTAGGTGCAGCCGTGCGAGCAGCCTTCGGCGATTTTGAGGTAGGCCGATGAGCCGGGTGTTGCGATTACGCGTGGTGTGCCCGCAGCCTGCAGAAAGGCGCGTTTGCCGATAATCAGCCGTTGTATGGAAGGGCCTTTGGCGAGTGCTCTGATATGCTCGGCTATGCGGCCGTATTCGCTGCTGCCGAGAAACAGATCAACTTCAGGCAGTTCGCGGGCGACCTCTTCCCGGTAGCGCTGCGGCAGGCATCCGCACACGATCAGAAAGCGGCAGGTTCCCTCGCGCTTCAGGGCAGCGTATTCGAGAATGGTGTCGATAGATTCACGGGTCGCCTCGGCAATGAAGGCGCAGGTGTTGATGATGACGATGCCGGCAGAACGGACGTCTGTTTCGAAGCTGTAGCCTGCGCGCTCAAGGCAGCCCAGCATGACTTCGCTGTCGACCTGGTTTTTTGCGCAGCCGAGGCTTTCGATATAGACGGTTGTGGACATGGCGGCAGGGCCAGTGTTTAAAGTTCAAGGTTCAACGTTAAAATCGCTATCGTTATCGGGATCGCTATCGGTATCGTCCAGGGTTCAAACCGTAGGGACGGCCCCCTGTGGCCGCCCGGTCATTCAGTAGTACCCTGTTTGTCATTCCGTGCAAGCGCCCGTCCTCCGCAGTAGCCTGCTACGGAGGATGGACAGCGCGACACGGAATCCAGGATTCCTTATGGACCCCGGATCAAGTCCGGGGTGACACTGCTTTAGATTTATGCAGGTGCGCCTTATCCCAGCACGGTCAAATCTTTGTTGGTGCAGGTGATATGTGCACAGCCGCCTCGGCGAACAACCAGCGTGTCTTCGATGCGGATGCCGCCCCATCCGGGTATATACAGCCCGGGCTCGATCGTAACCACCATGGAGTTTTTCAGCACGGTATCGGATGCTGTTGAAACGCTCGGATGTTCATGCACGTTCAGGCCTACGCCGTGTCCGGTGCCGTGCGTAAAGTACGTGCCGAAGCCGTGCTTGTCCAGATATGCACGGGCTGCAGCGTCGATGTTGCGCGCGTTTTGTCCGGCAGCCAGAGCTTCAATGGCCAGATCATGGGCCTTCTTGACAAGGGTGTAGAGCTTTTTCTGGCGTGATCCTGGTTTGCCCACGATAAAGGTGCAGGTTTCGTCCGAGCAGTAGCCTTCATACAGGGTGCCGTAGTCGATGACCAGCAGGTCGCCGGGCTTGATGCGCCGTTCGGTTGTCGCGGCGTGGGGCAGGGCGCTGCGCTTGCCTGATGCCACGATGGTTGGAAAAGCGCAGCCCTGGCCGCCGTTGCGGCGCATACGGTATTCAAGCTCGGCGGCCAGTTCGATCTCGCGCATGCCGGGACGCACCAGAGGCAGTACCTCGACGAGGCTGTCGGAGGCGATGCGGGCCGCTTTTTTCAGCAGCCGGATTTCGCCCGGATCCTTGCGGGCGCGCAGGCTGTCGAGTTCCGTTGACACAGGCCGCAACGAGCGTTTTCCGGCATGTTTTTCAATTTCGCACAGCATGGCAACGCTTACGTGCCGCGCTTCATAGCCCAGGCACGTGATTTTGAGCCTGGCCGCGAGGCTGCCGATCCGTTCCCATTTTTCTTTGAAGGTAATGACCGGAAACCCGTTGACCTCGCTGCGCGCCTGTGTGGTGTAGCGGCCGTCGGTCAGGAAGAATCCGCGGTCGTGCGCGATCAGCAGCGTGCCCTCCGTGCCGCTGAAGCCGCACAGGTAGCGCACGTTCTCAGGGCTCGTGACGAGCATGCCGTCAATTTCGTTAGCGGTGATCTTCCGGAAATGTGCCAGCCGTCGTGCAAACATCATGTGTTTTTTGAAGCGATTGCGTTTTTTCGGGATACACGCCACAGCATTGACGTTTCACCACAGGCGGAAGGCTTTGTCAATCGAAAAAGCCCTGCCCGGCTGTTGAAAAGCGTTCCTCCTCCGCAGCAGGTCTAGTGCGGACGGGCTCATCTGTTGCGTTGCGCGGGCCTCATGAGGTCGCGCGCCGTGCATATGAACGTTTTATTACAACCGGCAGACACTCGTGTGATCCATGACATGTGCTGCACGGTTTTTCGCGGGATTTTTTTATTGACAAAAACATACCCGCCAAGTACCTTGATAAGGCAGTAACAGGCGTTAGCGTGCGGCCCCGTTCCTGACGGGGCGCCGCCCCCAGGCACGGTACCGGGGGTACATATATATTACTTTACATGGTTAAGGAGACTGGATATGGACATGAACGAACTTGCCAAAAAAGTGCAGCGGCTTGAAGCCATCGAAGCCATCAAACAACTCAAAGCCGAGTACGCGGATGCCTGTGATGATTTGTATAATCCGGCCCGCATGCCCGACCTGTTCACGAAGGACGCGGTCTGGGACGGTGAGAAGGAGGGTTTCGGGAAACATGAGGGCATCGATGCTATCTGTAAATTCATGACCGAGGTAAAAGACGGCCTGAAGTTCGGTGTGCACTGGTTTTTGCAGCCCCGTATTAAGATTCTCAGCGACACGGAAGCCGAAGGCGCCTGGTACCTGTGGCAGACCAGCACCATGGCAAGCGGCAAGGACATTTTTCTGGCCGGCATGGAGTATGACAAGTATCGCATTGAGGATGGCGTCTGGAAAATGAGCTATATGGAACTGAAGCTGTTTTATGCGGCTGACATCAAGCAGGGCTGGAAAGACAACCGCCGTAACGGCTTGGAATAATTTTTTTTCGCTTTATGCAAAAACGCCCGGAACGCCGCCTGTTCCGGGCGTTTTTTTGTTCGCTGATGCCCGGAAATTATTGCATGTTTTGCTCAAGATATTGTATTCCGAATGCAGCCGATAACAAAATATGAGAATCGTTTGTTAAATTTGTCCGTTATCGGGCATTTCTTGAAGTCGATTATCATAAAAATAATTGGAAGTATCTTTTTTTGCTTGCAATTTGAAATTTCGTAACTATAATTAACATAAATATAAGGCAAGGACATCGGATAGTACAGAATAAAAAGTAAATATATAGAACTCATCACGAAGATAACGACGACGACAATTCAGCCACCGGATACAGGATGCAACCTTAGGGGAGGGTCATCATATGCCGAATGCAGGAACAGCAGCTGAAGCGTTTCCGGATATATGTGTGACAGGCAGGAGGGGCCGGAAGAAGAAAAACGACGCGATCATAATGAAATACGCGCCGCTTATCAAATACATCGCCACGCGTATCGCCGCTCGCCTTCCCATGCACATCGAGATACAGGACCTGATCAACTCGGGCGTGCTGGGCCTCATGGATGCCATTGAAAAATTTGATCCTGAGAAGGGCGTCAAGTTTGAGACCTATGCTGAATACCGCATCAAGGGTTCGATACTAGACAGCCTGCGCGCCATGGACTGGGTGCCGCGTTCCGTCCGCAAGGTTGCCACCATGCTCGAAAACACCTATGCCGAGCTGGAGAAGAAACTGGGGCGCCCCGCACGGGATGAAGAGGTCGCAGAAGCCATGGATGTCGAGGTCGAGAAGTTGCATAAAATCATGAGCCGCGTCAGCAATGTATCCATCGTCAGCCTTGAGCGCGATACAAAGCATACGAATCAGACATCCCTGCTGGATCGGCTGATAAACCCCGATGATGTTTCGGGCTTGGACAAACTGGACGTCGAGGAGCTGCGCGACGTCCTGGCTGAAAGCGTAGAGCGGCTGCCCGAAAAAGAACAGACGGTGGTTTCGCTTTATTATTACAGCGAGATGACCATGAAGGAAATCGGCAAGGTGCTTAACCTGACGGAATCGCGCGTCTCGCAAATTCACACAAAGGCGGTCGTGCGGCTGCGCGGCAAGCTGCGCAAGTTTTATTACTGTTGAAAGTCCGTTGTCCCCGGGCAGGCCGCCTGAAGACCTGCAGTCCCTTCAAACACCATTGACGGCCCTGTAGTGCCGTGGTTGCCGGCCAGGATGCGGCGTATTCTGGAAAAACCTGCGGCACATCATGGAGCGGGATCATGCCTGTGTATGAATTCTTTTGTGAGCCCTGTAACAGGCTTTTCAATTTTTATTCGAAGACCGTGCGCTCTTCAGGGGACTGTCCGGCCTGCCCCCGTTGCGGAGCCACCCTGCACAAGCGCGTGACGGCGTTCAGCGTTGTCGAGCGCAGCCACGGCAAAAAATCGCTCGAGGATCTGCCCTTCAATCAGCAGCGTCTCGCCGACGGAATGAAAAAATTCAAGGCCGAACATGAACGCCTGCGCGACGAGAATCCGGCCCGGGCAGAGGCCATGAGGAAGAAATTTTCCCGCTGGCTGGGCAATGTTCATCTGGAGGAGGACAGAAAGCGCGCGCTGCAGCGTGTGCTGGAATCCGACGTGCCTGCTGCCGACAAGATGGATGAGTTTGCGTCCTTTGCGCGCGAGGATGACGAGCCGGAGCACGACGATCATTTGTACGAGTTTTAACCTTCGGCGCGGCAATCCCACCTCGCCTTTTCGTTGTTGCTATAGCTTGTTGTATGCCTTAAGAAGGTACATCCACGTGTTTTGTGGTCTGTCCGTCATTACATGCGGAGTGTATCCTGTCCGGCGGGATCATAAGAGCATTTTCATTTTTATTGTAGCCCCTGACAAGAGAAAGCCCGCTCGTGGTGAGCCTGTCGAACCATGAACGGGCTTGTTGAGCTATGGCATTTAGAAAAATGCTCCAGGTATTGCTCAGGGCATGCTGTGTCCGGTCTACCGTCTTTTTTCTGTCACCCCGCACGTGATGCGGGGTCCATCGCATTGGCACATTGTATTGATTTCGGCTATCCGCTATCCATCCTCCGTAGCGGCTACTGCGTAGGACGGACGCTGCTGCCGGAATGACGAGATATATGCATCGGATGAACGGGCCTTCACCGTTGAATAGTGAACGGTTTTTTTACTGCACTCAGGGCGGCCACAGGGGGCCGTTCCTACTGATTGATTCGACCCCGATCCCGCTAGTGATCCCGATTTCGACTTTGAATCTGAAACCGTGAACGTTGAACGGATTTTTCCTTCGAACTCCCAACTCCCAACGTACAGGACTTTGAACTTGTTTTTTTTTAGGCTTGCCATCATGCCTCAAGTGTACTAAGTGGTAGCCTGTGTGCGTTGTGTGTTACCGGGGAGGAGGAAGCCGAATGTTTTCCAGCCGACAGCTCGAACGCTACGCCGATGTCCTGCTCTGGGGATTGGAAAAGGCCCGTACCAAGGCGTTTAAAAAGGGTGATATCGTGCTGGTGCGCTTTAACCAGCGTGCCACCGGGCTCGCGGAGCTGCTGCAGGTCCGCCTGCTCGACAGGCGGCTGCACCCCATGATGCGCATGCTGGCGACCGACCGCATGGAATTTGATTTTTTTTCGCATGCCGATGCAGACCAGCTCGGCTTTATCGCCCCGGGTGAAAAGGAAATGGTCAACAGCCTGAACGGGACCGTATTTCTGAATGCGCCCGAGTCTTTGACGCACCTGCAGAGCGTGGATTCGCGCAAAATAACTACGGCCATGATCGCCCGCAAGCCCCTGCGGGATATTTTGACCCGGCGTGAAGAAAACGGGCATTTCGGCTGGACGCTCTGTTCGTTTACCACGCCGCAGCTGGCGCGCCATGCCGGCATGTCTCAGAAGCGCTACACCGATCAGATCGTCAAAGCGTGCTACCTGAATGCAGCCGATCCCGTCTCAAGGTGGGAGGACATTTTCAGAAACGCCCGTGAGATCAAGCAATGGCTCAACAGCATGCGCATCAGTTCCTATCACGTCCAGTCGCAGCGCGTTGATCTGCGTATCAGCCACGGGCAGCAGCGGCGCTGGATCGGAATCTCGGGCCATAATATTCCCAGCTTCGAGCTGTTCATGTCTCCTGACTGGCGCGGAACCGAGGGCGTCTATGTCGCCGACCAGCCCTCCTATCGCAACGGCAATCTGGTGCGCGACGTGCGCCTCGAGTTCAAAAACGGCCGCGTGTGTTCTGTTGACGCCGAGCATGGCCGCGCGTTCGTACAGGAGCAGACCAGCATGGATGCCGGTGCGGCGCGGCTGGGCGAGTTTTCGCTTACCGACACGCGTTTTTCCAAGATTGACCGATTCATGGCCGATACGCTGTTCGATGAAAATTTCGGCGGCCGCTACGGCAACTGCCATATTGCACTGGGTGCATCCTATTCCGATACGTTTCGCGGCAAACCGGCCCTGCTGACGAAAAAACGCAAGCAGCAGCTCGGGTTCAATGATTCGGCCCTGCACTGGGACCTGGTCAACACTGAGAAGAAAACCGTTACCGCCCACCTTGCCGGCGGCCGCAGGCAGGTCATCTATGAAAACGGCCGCTTCAGGATTTAGCAGGCTGTTGAAAAACACCCGTCTGCTTCGTTGCGCTCACCCTTCGTCATTGCGGCGTACCAAAAGTACGCCTCATTCCTCAGGGTTTCGCGTGTCTTGCATCCGGATATTTTTGAACAGCCTGTCGAACACGATTTTTCCAACACCCTGTTAGCGAATACATCGTCGCACCGGCGGAGAAACTGCGTTGCAATTCGCGCAGTGTCATTCTGAGGAGCAATTTGTCCGCCATAGCCTTGGCGGCGGCGGACGCGACGAAGAATCGTATCTTTTAGACAGGTGTTGTGTGAGGGGGTACGGCTGTGTGCGCCTGCAGAGATTTTTCGCTGCTTTCAGAATGACACGATAAACGCATCGGTCCGATTATACTGGCCAAAATTTTTGAATCGTGAATCTTGAGCGGGTTTTTGCTCTGCACTTCGAACGAATCGTTCCTCCCAACTTCGTGCCAATCGATTTCGATAGCGATCCCGATTTCGACGTGGGACCTTGAACCCGACCATTTCCCCAAACTTGCAATTCTGAACTTTTTGATATTGCATTCAGGCGGACTGTGCTATTATTGTAGGCTGATTTTATGCTGAAAGTGACCGGGGGTATTACGAACATCATTGAAAGACGTGCAGTCTATGGATAAGAAACTTACCTACAAGGATGCCGGTGTCGATATCGACGCGGCAGATGAATTCATCGATTCGGTCAAGCGGATCGTCAAGCCCACGTTTCGCCCCGAGGTCCTGACGGGCATCGGCGGGTTCGGCAGCCAGTTCGCACTCAATATGCAGAAATATAAAGAGCCCGTGCTGGTCTCGTCGACCGACGGCGTGGGCACCAAGCTGCGGGTAGCGTTCATGATGAACCGGCACGATACCATCGGTATCGACCTCGTTGCGATGTGCGTCAATGATATTATCGTGCAGGGCGCCGAGCCCCTGTTCATGCTGGACTACCTCGCGACCGGCAGGCTCGACACGGCAGTGCTCGTTGAGGTGGTGCGCGGCATCGCGCGCGGTTGCGAGCAGGCCGGATGCGCGCTTGTCGGTGGTGAAACGGCCGAAATGCCTTCGTTTTATGCCGACGGTGAATACGATGTCGCCGGCTTTGTGGTCGGCGCTGTTGAGCGGGAAAAAGCCATCGACGGATCCATGGTCGCGGTGGGTGACACCGTGATCGGGATCGCATCAAGCGGCGTGCACTCTAACGGCCTGTCCCTGGCCCGCAAGGTCGTTTTTGATGTCAAGGGGCTGGACCCCCATGATCATATCGGCGAGCTTGGATGCTCCATCGGCGAGGAACTGCTGCGGCCTACCCGCATTTACGTCAAGACGGTACTGAACCTTATGCGCGATTTTTCCATCCACGGCATCGCGCACATTACCGGCGGGGGCCTGACGGACAATGTGGCCCGGGTGCTGCCCAAGGGCTGCTGCGCTACCATCAGTATGGGCCGCTGGCCGGTGCCGCCGGTGTTCGGGCTGCTGCAGCAATGGGGCGGTATCGAGATGCCCGAGATGCTCCGGACGTTTAACTGCGGCATCGGTCTGGTGCTGATCGTCGGCGCGGCTGAAGCCGAGGATGTCCTGATACGGTTAAAGGGTCTGAGCGAAGAAGCCTGGGTTATCGGCACGGTGGAGGACAGGCAGTCCGGCGGCAGAAGCGTTGTAATTACGGGGTCGTGAGTCGCGCCATCACGGTTACCCCGGCCGTAACTTTCTGGCCGTTTTTCACGAGGATCTCGCTGCCGGCCGGACAGAACAGGTCGACGCGCGAGCCGAAACGGATGATGTTGATCCGTTCGCCCTGTTTGACGGTGTCGCCTTTCTTGTTGTAGAACACGATCCTGCGGGCGATCAGGCCCGCGATAAACCGTACCGCGACCTTCACATTTCCCTCCTGCGCGCGGATGCCGACCAGCAGGTTTTCGTTGTCCTCGGACGCCTTTTCCTTGAATGCATTGATGAATTTGCCGGGATTGTAGTGCACGTACTCGATCGTGCCGTCAAGCGGTGTGCGGTTTACATGCACGTTGAACACGGACATGAAAATGCTGATGCGCTGAACAGAAGCCTGCAGGTAACGGTC